>ERZ780214.780-NODE-780-length-12675-cov-2.93899_pt1 | contig 12675 bp, 7 predicted proteins | sample MGYA00510976_ERZ780214 | MGnify/ENA primary metagenome ERZ780214 (study PRJEB29588, sample SAMEA2154920) | human gut metagenome | biome: human gut; feature: human-associated habitat; material: faeces | place: Denmark | collected 2008/2010 ... | reverse complement strand
GGAATTTCTATGGAAGTGAAACAGACATGATGATTGGTTACCATGCCGTACCGGTTATCGTGGATGCTTACCTGAAAGGTATCGGCGACTTTGACGCTGAAAAGGCACTGGCTGCCTGTGTGGCAACGGCTAACATCGATGAATATCGTGGTATAGGAGTGTACAAGGAAAAAGGCTATATTCCTTACGATCTGCACGATCAGTATAATAATGAGAACTGGTCGCTTTCTAAAACACTTGAATATGCTTTCGACGACTATTGTATAGCCGAAATGGCAAAGAAGATGGGCAAGGAAGATATCGCCAAGCAGTTTTATGCTCGTGCAGCGAACTATAAGAATGTATATAATCCGGCTACTTCATTCATGCAGCCGCGCGACATGAAAGGTAACTTCATCGAGAACTTCAAGGCTGACGAATATACGCCGCATATCTGTGAAAGTAACGGATGGCAGTATTTCTGGTCGGTACAGCATGATGTGAACGGTCTGATTGAACTGACCGGAGGAAAAGATCGTTTTGCCCAGAAACTGGACAGCATGTTTACGTTCCATCCTACCGACAAGGACGAACTTCCGATTTTCAGTACAGGAATGATAGGACAGTATGCACACGGCAACGAACCGAGTCACCATGTTGCTTATTTATATAATGCAGCCGGACAGCCGTGGAAGGGACAGCAATACATCAGCCAGATAACTCACGAACTGTACACCAATACACCGGCAGGACTCTGCGGTAACGAGGACTGCGGACAGATGTCGGCATGGTATGTATTCAGCGCAATGGGATTCTATCCGGTTAATCCGGTATCGGGCATGTATGAAATAGGAAGCCCGGAATTCCCGAAAGTACAGTTGCACCTGAATAACGGAAAGACTTTTACAGTCATCGCAGAAAATGCCAGTCGTGAAAACTGCTATATCCAATCGATAAAGTTGAATGGAGTGGCTTATGACAAGAGTTATATCACTCATCAGCAAATCATGGAAGGAGCCACTTTAGAAATAAAAATGGGCAACAAACCGGGATATATCTGGTACAAATAATATTTTTAAACATCAAAATGTTTTTTACGACAAGAGTAAGTGTTTTTATTTCGCTAATTGTTATTATCTTTGAACAGGAAGTAAGGTAAAGAGATGAACAAAGTAAACTATAATACAATAATACGCTTCTTTAAAAACGAGTGCTCGGAAGAAGAACACTTACTCATCATAAAGTGGGTGAATGAGTCGCAGGAACATGCCGAACAATTTTTCAGATGGGAAGAATTGTATCACTTGGGAAGCAACTCTGAAAAGGAAAATGACTTAGCAATCAGAAAAGCTGAGAAAAAACTATACGGACGGATTGAAATAGAGAAGAGCCATCAGTGGTTCTTCTCTACAATCAACCGTTGGGTGAAATATGCAGCGGTAATCACCAGTATTCTGGCTATATCCGGACTCACATTATGGTATTTTATTGCCGACTCACAGGAAAAATGGATTACTGCTTCGACAACTAACGGAGAAACATTGGAAATAACGCTGCCGGATAACAGTAAGGTATGGCTGAATGAAAATTCTATATTGAAATATCCCGAACACTTCACCAAGGAGAAACGTGAACTGCATCTCACAGGAGAAGCTTATTTCGAAGTAACCAAAAACAAGCATAAACCGTTTACTGTACAAAGTTCTGCCATGAACGTACAGGTGTTGGGTACAAAATTTAATTTTAAAACCCCCAGTAACGGTCGCATTGTAGAAACTTCCCTTATAGAAGGAGAAATTAAAGTCAGTGGAAATAACAATGAGGGAGCAATAACGTTGTCACCCGGTCAGAAGGTAGAGCTGAACACGGTTACCAAACAGATGAAAGTTTCGGAAACCAATGCTGCTCTGGATGCTATATGGCACAATAATCTGATACCTTTCAAAAATGCGGATATTTTCGATATTGCTAAAGTATTGGAGAAGGTTTATGGAGTTAAGATTATCTTGTCGCCTGACATCAGTCCATCGACTACATATTCAGGAGTGTTAAAAAGAAAGGATTCTATAGAGGATGTTTTAAGAATATTGCAAAATACAATCTATCTGCAATATAAGATTCATCAGGAAACCATATTTATATCATCAGCTTCAAAATAAAAATCATCACTAACTCTTATCATTTAATATTATGAAAATCAAGATCTGTGCGATAGCATGTTTCATGGGAATGGCAGTGACTATCACTTCATGTACCACGAAGAACATGGAAAAAGACTATGCCGCATACGTCAATCCGTTTATCGGAACGGGAGGACATGGTCATACATTCCCCGGACCCGTAGTTCCTAACGGTATGATTCAGCCTAGTCCTGATACCCGTATCGACGGTTGGGATGCTTCTTCCGGATATTATTACGAAGATTCGACAATAAACGGTTTCTCGCATACGCATGTCAGTGGAACAGGCTGTGCAGATTATGGTGACATCTTACTGATGCCGACTGTGGGAAAACAGACCTATGATCCTCAGGATTATTCTAGTCAGACTTTGCCTTATGCATCGGAATTCTCTCATAAGAATGAAACTGCAGAACCCGGATACTATTCTGTCTTTCTTGACAGATATAAGGTAAAGGCCGAACTGACTGCTACCAAACGTGCCGCATTGCACCGGTATACGTTCCCTGCAAGTGATGAAGCCGGCTTTATTCTTGATATGGACTACTCGATCCAGCATCAGAAAAATATGGATATGCAGGTAGACATTGTCAGTGATACTGAAATCAAAGGGTATAAACTGACAGAATACTGGGCTTTCGACCAGCAAATCAGCTTTTATGCAAAATTCTCCAAACCGTTTACCTATCAGATAGTAAGAGATACATTGACCGATCAGAACGGAAGACTACAGCCCCGCTGCAAAGCCTTGTTGAGCTTCAAAACCCAGAAGGACGAGCAGGTCATGGTCAAAATGGGTATTTCTGCCGTCGATACAGAAGGAGCTAAAAAGAATCTGGAAGCTGAAATCCCTTCATGGGAATTCGAACAGGTACGCAGTAATGCACGTCAGGCATGGAATGATTATCTGTCTAAAATAGATATTACCACACAGGATGAAACAGACCGCAGTATTTTCTATACAGCAATGTATCATACTGCTATCAGCCCGAACCTCTTTACAGACGTAGACGGACGCTACTGGGGAATGGATCTGAAGGTACATCAGGGTAATGCCGACAAACCGATTTATACGGTATTCTCTCTATGGGATACTTTCCGTGCGCTGCATCCGTTATTGTCTATCATCGACCCGCAACTGAACAACGACTTTATCCGTTCACTTCTGCAGAAACATCAGGAAGGTGGTATATTCCCGATGTGGGATCTGGCATCAAACTATACAGGAACTATGATTGGCTATCATGCTGCATCTTTGATTGCCGACGCGTATACAAAAGGTTATGCTGATTTCGACTTGCAAGAAGCATACAATGCCTGTCTGCGTGCTGCCGAATATGATACAACCGGTATAAAATGTCCGGCCTTAGTGCTGCCGCATCTGATGCCGATGGCTAAATATTACAAAAACACACTGGGATACATCCCATGTGACCGTGAAAACGAATCAGTTGCCAAGGCGCTGGAATATGCTTACGATGACTATTGTATCTCGGTACTTGCCGAAGCAGTAGGAGATTATAAGAATCAGGAAAAATATACACGCTTTGCTAAAGCTTACGAACTATACTTTGATCCGTCTACACGCTTCATGCGCGGACTTGACTCAAAGGGAGAATGGCGCAGTCCGTTCAGCCCGAGAGCTTCCAACCACCGAAGTGATGATTATTGTGAAGGAAATGCATGGCAATGGACTTGGTTTACTCCACATGATATAGAAGGATTGGTAGAATTAATGGGAGGTGAGCAGGCATTTGTCGGAAAATTGGATTCGCTGTTCACTGCAGATTCCAGTCTGGAGGGTGATGCTATTTCGGCTGACATAAGCGGACTGATCGGACAATATGCTCACGGTAATGAACCGAGCCATCATATCATACATATGTATAACTATGTGAACCAGCCATGGAAGACACAGGAACTGATTGACCGTGTGTTGAAAGAGCAGTACCGCAATGCTCCCGACGGACTTTCAGGCAATGAAGACTGTGGACAAATGTCGGCATGGTATATTCTGAATGCAATGGGATTCTACCAGGTTTGCCCAGGTAAACCAGTGTATTCAATCGGTCGTCCTTTATTCGATAAGGTTACAATTAATCTGCCGGAAGCAAAAACGTTTACAATTATTACAAAGAATAATTCGAAAGACAACAAATATATCGAGTCAGCTATGCTGAATGGTCAGGAATTGAATATCCCATTCCTTGAACATAAGGATATAGCTGCCGGTGGAACACTTGAAATAACCTTAACCAATCAACCTACTAAATGGGGAGTACAACAATAAAATCATAAATAAGCCATGAAAAAACTGTCATTACTTATTTTTCTGGCAGGCTTTTTGAGCTTTGCCAAAGCAACCAATTATGCAGATTATGTAAACCCGCTGGTCGGCACTCAGTCTACATTCGAGCTGTCAACGGGTAACACGTATCCAGCCATCGCGCGTCCGTGGGGTATGAACTTCTGGAGCCCGCAGACAGGTAAGATGGGCGACGGCTGGATGTATCAGTACACAGCTACGAAGATTCGCGGATTCAAGCAGACTCACCAACCCAGTCCGTGGATAAACGACTACGGACAGTTCTCCATCATGCCGATGGTAAACAAACCGGAATTCAATGAAGACAAACGTGCCAGCTGGTTTGCCCACAAGAGCGAAACTGCAAAGGCATATTATTATAAAGTGTATCTGGCAGAATACGACATTGTAACCGAGCTGACCCCGACAGAACGTGCTGCCATGTTCCGCTTTACTTTCCCCGAAAATGAACACTCGTATGTAGTGGTAGATGCTTTCGACAAGGGTTCGTATGTAAAGATTGATGCGGCAAACAACCGTATCATCGGCGGTGTTCCGGCTAACTTCAAGAATTATTTTGTTATCGAATTCGATAAGCCGTTCACTTATCAGGCTACCGTTGCCGACAGCATTGTAAAGGAGAACGGTACGGAACAGCAGGCAGACCATGCAGGAGCTATCATCGGATTTGCTACGAAAAAGGGAGAAACCGTACATGCACGCGTGGCTTCTTCATTCATCAGTCCTGAACAGGCTTTGCTGAACCTGAAGGAACTGGGTAACGATGATTTCAATACGCTGGTGGAAAAGGGCAAGGCTGCATGGAACGATGTATTAAGTAAGATTGAAGTGGAAGGCGGCAATCTCGACCAGTACCGTACATTCTACTCTTGTCTGTACCGCTCACTGCTCTTCCCACGCAAGTTCTACGAAGTGGATGCACAGGGACAGATCGTACACTACAGTCCTTACAACGGTGAGGTAGCTCCGGGATATATGTATACCGATACAGGCTTCTGGGATACATTCCGCTGCCTGTTCCCGTTGTTGAACCTGATTTATCCGTCTGTCAACAAGGAAATTCAGGAAGGTCTTATCAATACATATAAGGAAAGCGGTTTCTTCCCCGAATGGGCAAGTCCGGGACACCGTGGCTGTATGATCGGAAACAACTCGGCTTCCATTCTGGTGGATGCTTACTTCAAGGGTGTGAAGGTGGACGATCTCGAAACTCTTTACAAAGGTCTGATCCACGGAACGGAAAACGTACATCCGGAAGTTTCTTCAACCGGACGTCTGGGATATGAATATTACAACAAGCTGGGCTATGTACCTTACGATGTGAAGATCAACGAGAATGCTGCCCGTACACTGGAATATGCTTACAACGACTGGTGTATCTATAAACTGGCAAAGGACCTGAAGCGTCCGAAGAAGGAAGTGAACCTGTTTGCCAAACGTGCCATGAATTACAGAAACCTGTTCGACAAAGAAACCCTGCTGATGCGTGGCAAGAATAAGGATGGCAAGTTCATGGCTCCGTTCTCACCGCTGAAATGGGGTGATGCATTTACCGAAGGTAATAGCTGGCACTATTCATGGTCTGTATTCCACGATCCTCAGGGACTGATTGACCTGATGGGCGGTGATGACATGTTTGTGACAATGATGGATTCTGTATTCTCTGTACCTCCTGTATTCGACGACAGCTATTACGGTTTCCCGATTCACGAAATCCGTGAGATGACGGTGATGAACATGGGTAACTATGCACACGGCAACCAGCCTATCCAGCACATGATTTACCTGTACAACTATGCCAAGCAGCCATGGAAGGCTCAGTACTGGCTTCGTCAGGTAATGGACCGCATGTATACTCCGACTCCCGACGGTTATTGCGGTGACGAGGATAACGGACAGACTTCTGCATGGTATGTGTTCTCAGCACTCGGATTCTATCCGGTATGTCCGGGAACCGACCAGTATGTACTTGGTGCTCCGCTGTTCCAGAAAGCAACCATCCATTTTGAAAATGGCAAGAACATTGTAATCAATGCTCCTCAAAACAGTGAGACCAACTATTACATTCAGGACATGAAGGTAAACGGTCAGGAATATACCAAGAATTACATTACTCATTCTACTCTGCAAAACGGCGGTACGATTGACTATGTAATGGGTGACAAACCGAACAAGAACAGAGGTATCGCACCTGAGGATGCTCCTTATTCATTCAGTAAAGAGCTGAAAAAATAATACACACATAAAAGGATTTACCAGATAAATCCAGTTCGAAGCAGGTTACTTCCCACAAATATCAAACAAAGTTGGAGTAACCTGCTTTTATTATCACTTTTTTTAGATATATAAGCAACTTAGTTGGGATATTTCAAGCTTCTATTTGATAGAAAATTGTATATTTGCACTTAGTTGGAAGAGAATAAAAATATTCTTTAAAAACAGAAAGCTTATTTCATATAAAATTTAAGATATCAGGAAAATCAATTACGCCGAACAAATACACGATTTCCCAAACAATTAAAGAATATTCAAACTCTAAAATATATTAAAACTCAAATAATAAATTACGTATGCTTTGAGTTTTAGCTGTTATAATGATGTATTAACTGACAAACAATACTATGAAACAAACTAATCACCCGAAAAAAACAAAAAGTCCGATAACATGGGTTCCGACAGCATACTTTGCCATGGGATTGCCTTTTGTAGTCCTAAATATGGTAACAGTTCTTATGTTCAAAGGACTGGGAGTAGAGGATAAGCTCATTACTTTCTGGACTTCACTTATTTTACTTCCATGGACTTTAAAACCTTTATGGAGTCCGTTTCTGGAGTTATTCAAGACAAAAAAATTCTTCGTTATAACAACCCAGCTAATCACTGGAGTAACATTCGGACTAGTTGCGTTTTCGTTAAACTTACCTCACTTTTTCAGCATTTCCATCGCTTTACTGGCAATTATTGCATTTAGTGGAGCTACACACGATATCGCATGCGACGGAGTATACATGAGCGAATTATCCAACGATGATCAAGCGAAGTATATTGGCTGGCAAGGTGCTTTCTATAATATAGCTAAAATCATAGCAACCGGTGGACTGGTATATTTAGCCGGCTACCTGATAGAACAATATGGCGGAACAGAAGGTACTGATAGTACAGTTATGTTTGCGGTCAATCAGAAGGCATGGATGATTATTATGACAATACTCTGTGTCATAATGGTAATCCTGGGTATTTATCATTTGTTTATGCTTCCCTCAGGTGGAGCTAAAAAGCAGGGTGAACAGCGTACAGCCGGACAGGTAATGACAGAACTGACCAATGTATTACTCGACTTTTTCCGTAAACGTCACATTGTCTATTATCTCTTTTTCATCATTCTGTACCGATTTGCAGAAGGATTTGTAATGAAAATTGTTCCTCTGTTCTTAAAAGCCAGCAGGGAAACCGGAGGCTTGGAATTAAGCGAAAAAGAGATCGGACTTTATTATGGTACATATGGTGCGGCAGCATTCGTTCTGGGATCTTTGCTAGCTGGATATTATATATCAGCACGAGGACTTAAAAAGACATTGTTCTCACTATGCTGCATATTTAACTTGCCATTTATGGTATATGCATTATTTGCTACATTCCAGCCGGAAAATGGTTTGTTGATTTGCAGCGGTATCGTATTGGAATATTTCGGATACGGCTTTGGCTTCGTAGGGCTGACACTGTTTATGATGCAGCAAGTTGCTCCAGGCAAACATCAAATGGCTCACTATGCCTTTGCATCAGGTATCATGAACTTGGGAGTCATGATTCCGGGAATGTTAAGTGGATGGGTATGTGAAATTCTAGGCGAATGGTTTAACAAACCGGGAGGATATGAACCATTCTTCATATTCGTGCTGATAGCTACTATACCGGCATTCCTGATTACTTATTTTGTACCGTTCAAATATAATCAGGATGGTACACTCATTGAAGGAGAAAGAGAATAGTTAACAACTAAATATCAACAAATATGGTAGAGAAATTTAATATGCCGTGGGAAGATCGCCCGGCTGGATGTACAGATGTAATGTGGCGTTATTCAAAGAACCCCGTTATTGGACGTTATCAAATTCCTTCGTCAAACAGTATATTCAACAGCGCAGTTGTTCCGTATAAAGACGGATTTGCAGGAGTTTTCCGTTGCGACAACAAAGCTGTACAGATGAACATATTTGCAGGATTCAGCAAGGATGGTATAAATTGGGAAATAAACCATGAACCTATTCAGTTCAAGGCTGGTAATACTGATATGATCGAATCGGAATATAAATACGATCCTCGCGTTACCTGGATTGAAGACCGTTACTGGATTACATGGTGTAATGGTTATCATGGACCAACTATCGGAATCGGATATACATTCGACTTCAAAGAATTTTATCAATGCGAAAATGCATTCTTGCCATTCAACCGCAACGGAGTTTTGTTCCCGCAGAAAATCAATGGTAAATATGCAATGCTGAGCCGTCCGAGTGATAACGGACACACTCCTTTCGGTGACATTTATATCAGCTACAGTCCTGATATGAAATACTGGGGTGAACATCGTTGTGTAATGAAAGTGACTCCATTCCCAGAAAGCGCATGGCAATGCACAAAAATCGGTGCAGGTTCAGTGCCTTTCCTGACTGAAGCTGGATGGCTGATGTTCTATCATGGAGTTATCACTACTTGCAACGGATTCCGTTACTCTATGGGTGCGGCTATTCTGGACAAAGACAATCCGGAAAAAGTATTGTACCGTACACGCGATTATATCTTAGGTCCGGCAGCTCCATATGAATTGCAAGGAGATGTACCTAATGTAGTATTCCCTTGTGCCGCATTACAAGATGGAGAACGTGTAGCTGTATACTACGGCGCTGCTGATACAGTGGTAGGTATGGCTTTCGGATACGTTTCTGAAATTATCGATTTTGTAAAACGCACTTCGATCATCTAATGCCCTTGAAATTTTTTCATAGGTATTCATACATAAAGTAACCTTTTAGGGCTGTATCGAATAATCTGCTGCGGTTATTGGTGCAGCCTTTTTCAGTTTTTTCATCTAATATTATTTTTATGAAACATTTATTAGTATGCTTGGCTAGCTTTTTGGCATTAGGTACATTACATGCACAAGAACCGGCCGATTACGTCAATCCATTCATCGGAACTACTAATTTCGGAACCTGCACCCCAGGAGCAGTCTGTCCTAATGGTATGATGTCTGTAGTACCATTCAATGTTATGGGATCGGAAGACAATAAATACGATAAGGATGCACGCTGGTGGTCTACCCCTTATGACTATACCAATAGCTTCTTTACCGGTTTTGCTCATGTCAACTTAAGTGGAGTGGGATGTCCGGAACTTGGCTCTTTACTATTAATGCCAACTACAGGAAAGCTAGATGTTGACTATCGTAACTATGGTAGTAAATATGAAAAAGAAAATGCAACTCCTGGATATTATACGATTTCACTTACTAAATACAATATTCTGGCAGAAGCAACAGCTACTCCTCGTACAGGTCTATCACGCTTTACCTTCCCCAAAGGTGAAAGTAACATCCTTTTAAATTTGGGTGAGGGATTAACTAACGAAACAGGTGCTTTCATGCGTAGAGTCAGCGATTGTGAAGTAGAAGGCATGAAAGTGCTCGGGACTTTCTGTTACAACCCGCAGGCTGTATTCCCTATCTATTTTGTGATGCGCATCAACAAAGCTCCTAAAGCTACAGGATACTGGAAGAAACAACGTCCCATGCAAGGTGTAGAAGCAGAATGGGATAAAGACCAAGGCAAATACAAGCTGTACACACAATATAATAAAGATATTGCAGGCGACGATATCGGTGCATGGTTCTCTTTCGATACAGAAGAAGGTGAGCAGATAGAAGTCGCTATGGGAGTTTCTTTCGTCAGCATAGAAAATGCAAGAGAAAATCTTGACAAAGAACAAAGCGGACGCCACTTTGCAGCTATCCATCAGGAAGCTCGTCAACGTTGGAACGATGATTTGGGAAGAATCAAAGTAGAAGGTGGAACAAAGGATCAGAAAACAGTTTTCTATACCGGACTTTATCATGCATTAATCCATCCTAATATCTTACAGGACATCAATGGAGAGTACCCTCAAATGGAAGGTGATAAAATCCTCACAACAAAAGGAAACCGCTATACAGTCTTTTCATTATGGGATACTTATAGAAATCTGCATCAGTTAATGACTTTAGTCTATCCAGAAAAACAAATGGATATGATTAATACCATGCTGGATATGTATCGTGAACACGGCTGGCTTCCTAAATGGGAGCTTTATGGACGGGAAACTCTGACAATGGAAGGAGATCCAAGTCTTCCGGTTATTGTAGATACATGGATGAAAGGTTTACGCGATTTCGATATTAACCTTGCTTACGAAGCCATGTATAAGTCGGCTACACTTCCGGGTAAAGAGAATCTGATGCGTCCGGATAATGACGATTATACAAAGCTCGGCTATGTTCCTTTAAGAGAACAATATGACAACTCTGTTTCTCATGCACTGGAATACTATATTGCCGATTATTCTCTCTACACATTGGCTAAGGCTCTAGACAAAAAAGAAGATGCCAAATTATTCTATAAGCGATCAATGGGATACAAAAACTATTATTGCAAGGAGTATGGTACCCTTCGTCCTATCCTTCCTGATGGAAAATTCTATTCTCCATTCGACCCTAAACAAGGTGAGAACTTCGAACCAAGTCCAGGATTCCATGAAGGTAATGCGTGGAACTACACATACTACGTTCCTCACGATATTAAGGGACTTGCCAAATCGATGGGAGGCAAAAAGCCTTTTGTTGACAAACTGCAAATGATTTTCGACAAAGGTTACTACGATCCGGCAAACGAACCTGATATCGCATATCCTTATCTGTTCAGCTATTTCAAAGGTGAAGAATGGCGTACGCAGAAACTGATAAAAGAATTACTTGCTAAATATTTCACAACTCAGCCTAATGGCATCCCGGGTAATGATGATGCAGGAACAATGTCAACATGGGCTATATTCAGTATGATGGGATTCTATCCTGACTGTCCTGGAGTACCTGAATATACTCTTACAACTCCTACATTCGACAAGATAACTATCAAGCTCGATCCTAAATATTATGGAAAAGATCAGTTAATTATCGAAACAATGAATCCGGATAGTGGATCTGATTATATCAAAACAATCAAGTTAGGTGATAAAGAATGTGGCTATCGCATCAATCACAATGATTTGATTAAAGCAGGAAGTTTACAGTTCTGGAAAAAATAATCATTCGATTACTATATAAAAAGAGTGTCCCAAGTTTTCTAAATATAGAAACTTGGGACACTCTTTTTATATACTAACTCAATTAAAGATGACTATTTTGAATAATATCTATCAGTATAGGCTTCATTCCTCCTACAAAACATTCCACAGCAATAACCATCAAAATAAGACCCATTAAACGCATCATAACATTATTTCCAGTCTCTCCTATTACATTAACTAAACGAGTTGATAAACGCAGTATAATATAGGTTAAAACATAGACTACAGCAATAACTACTACCAATGTTGTTTTCAATTCCCATGTATTCGCGTCATCCATCAAAATAATACCATTAGCAATAGCTCCGGGACCACACAACATCGGAATAGAAAGCGGAGTAATTGATATATCATCTGCATAAGTTTTTATCTCTTCATCTTTCAATTTTGTATTCGTATAGCGAGCCTGAAGCATGTCATAACCTATTTTCAGAATAATGATACCTGCCGCAATACGAAAACCATTGGTCGATATTCCAAAAAACTTAAATAGGAATTGTCCGCAGAAAGTAAAGGCAATTAAAATGATGAATGAAATAATCGTAGCCCTTTTTACGATATGACGACGTTCCTGCTCACCCAGTCCATTTGTCATAGTAAGAAATACAGGCATAGTTCCCAAAGGATTTGTCAACGTAAAAAATGAAGTAAAGCACAAAAGTGCATAAGGAATAATTGTATCCATAATAAATGTATTATATATTGCCCAAAAGTAGAAAAAATTATTTAATTATCTTTATCTATATAATATCAGAAACCTAAGTATATGACAAAAATTTGAAGATATTGATTTGATATCGTTTTCTGTTGTTC
>ERZ780214.775-NODE-775-length-12718-cov-3.22056_pt1 | contig 12718 bp, 9 predicted proteins | sample MGYA00510976_ERZ780214 | MGnify/ENA primary metagenome ERZ780214 (study PRJEB29588, sample SAMEA2154920) | human gut metagenome | biome: human gut; feature: human-associated habitat; material: faeces | place: Denmark | collected 2008/2010 ... | reverse complement strand
GTCGCGGAACAGAATATCAAGAATCGTTTCCCCTATACCGATAACCTTTCTCATAAGCAAAAATCTGTTTATTTACTCAACGCACGGGAGCGCTCGCCCAGATAACCTCCATGATGGCGCTTGCTATATTCTTCAATAGTAAATCCTGTCTGCTTCATAGTTTCTACCACCAGTATATCTCCGATAACAGTCATGATGGTAGTAGAAGTGGTAGGAGTCATACCCAACGGACAAACCTCGTCCGGATGTCCAGTAGCAAGACAGATATCCGCAGCTTCAGCAAGCGGACTTTCCGGATTTCCGGTAATGACAATCTTCTTCAACGACGGATTCAAACGATCAGCCAAATCGGTCAGTTCCACGATTTCACGCGTTTTACCCGAATTGGATATAAGAAGCAGCAAGTCATTTTCCTGCAAAATTCCCAAATCGCCATGTTGAGCTTCACTGGGGTGAAGAAAAACAGCTGGAATACCCGTAGAACAAAAAGTAGTAGCAATGTTCATGGCAATCTGTCCAGCCTTTCCCATTCCACTGGTTACCAGCTTTCCTTTTTTGCGGTGTACTTGTTCTACAATCAGCTCAACGGCCTTCTCGTATGCATCTGTTACGGGAATATTCAATACAGCCTGTGCTTCACGCTGCAACAGTTCGTGAATAGATGAAATCATATTATGATGAGTTTAGTAAATTAATATTCGAGTAATTGTTTCAGCTCATCGAAAGTGTTGGCCACAGTGAAATAATTTTTCAGCGGGCGATGAGCGAAGTGTTGTGTTTCCAGCCCGGCAAGAAATTCAAGAATCCCGTTCCAGAAACCATTAACATTATAAAATATCACTTCCTTTTCGTGATAACCTATTGTGGCGGCAGCCATGACATGAAATATTTCATCGAGCGTTCCCACTCCACCAGGCAACGCAACAGCCACATCTGCTTCTTGCAGCATGACATCCTTACGGTCACTCAGATTGACAGCACGAAACGTCACATCAAGCAAATCGCTGACAGCCCCCCTTTCTTCCAGCTTGGCAGGAACAACTCCCATTATCATAGCTCCATTTTCTTTTGCAGAGCGGGCAACAGCCTCCATAAGTCCTGTATTCGAACCTCCATAAATGAGCCACTTTCCGGTTTTACCAATCCATGCACCCAGTTCGGAAGCTTTTTCGGCATAAATCGGATCGATGTGATCGGAAGCCGAACAGAATATTGCAATTTTATTCATAATACCTTAATTTATATAATACCGCAAACGGCCAGGAACAGCCAGTGCAGTCTGTAGCGAAGAAAATCAATATACCTGCAAATATCTGTATTTTTTCAGTTACGACAATAAGTATTATTGTATTTTTGCAACGAAAATCCATGCAAAGAAGAAAACTCATGCCATACAATACTTTTATTTTGCCAAACGGACTGCGTATTATCCACGCTCCCAGCCCTACCAATGTAACATATTGCGGATTTGCCGTCGATGCCGGAACGCGTGATGAATTTACCAACGAACAAGGGATGGCTCACTTTGTAGAACACCTTATATTTAAAGGAACCCGCAAACGCCGTGCATGGCATATCCTGAATCGCATGGAAAATGTAGGAGGCGATTTGAATGCTTATACTAATAAGGAGGAAACAGTTATATACAGTGCCTTCCTGAAAGAACATTTTTCCCGTGCCGTGGAATTGCTGACAGACATTGTTTTCAACAGTATCTTTCCCGAGCAGGAAATAACCAAGGAGGTAGAAGTCATTATCGATGAAATACAAAGTTACGAAGACAGTCCCGCAGAACTGATATTCGATGATTTTGAAGAGCTGATATTTCCCAACCATCCGTTGGGACGAAACATACTAGGTAAACCGGAACAACTCCGACACTTCGGAAGTCAGGATGCACTTTACTTTACTGGAAGATATTACAAGCCTGCCAACATGGTATTCTTTGTTCAGGGAGATATCGATTTCAAACGGGTAGTTCGCACCATAGAAAAAGCTACGGCAAACATTCCTTTTTCAAACGTAGACAATTACCAACGTCAGGCGCCACATGCCTACCTGCCCAAGCAACTCACTCTACACAAAGACACTCATCAGGCACACGTAATGATTGGTGGACGTGGATACAATGCCTACGATGAACGACGAACAGGCCTTTATCTACTTAACAATATCCTAGGAGGACCCGGAATGAACAGCCGGCTGAATGTTTCACTGCGTGAAAAGCGCGGGCTGGTATACAATGTAGAATCGAACTTGACAGCTTATACTGATACCGGAACATTCTGCATTTACTTTGGTTGTGATCAGGAGGATGCCGATTACTGTACCGAACTCGTACATAAAGAACTTAAAAAGTTATGCGACCATCCGCTTACAACCACACAACTACACGCTGCAAAAAAACAAATCATCGGACAAATCGGAGTAGCAAGTGACAACTTTGAAAACAATGCACTCGATATGGCAAAATGCTTCCTACACTATAAGCGTTACGAAGAAAAAGAAGAAGTCTTTCATCGCATAGAAGCATTGACTGCACAACAACTGCAAGACATAGCAAACGAGATGTTTTCCGAGAATTATTTGTCAATATTAGTATACAAATGAAATATCCGCCTAAATATTTTTGTCTATTCATAAAAACAGAACCAAAAATCAAAAAAATATTACAGTTTGACAAATAAAAATTTTGTCAATCATACATATTTCATAAATTAGCCCCTACAAAAGTTAATAGATTATATCTATATAGAAAAGTTATGGGGGACAATGTTTCAATACTTGAAATCACATCAGGAATATGCTGTATACTGACAGCCATATTTTTACACTACTCAGCCATACCCAAAAGTAGTAATAAGAAAAACTACCAAAAGGGTTATACAATAGTAAAAATAGCATCTTTAATGCCAGGTATATCAGCGCTGTTGTTTGCCTACTTTGGAAATGTTATAGATATATATGATAAAAGAAGCTTTATACAAACAATACTTCCGGTAGAAACCCTATTGGTTTTCTGGGTATTTGTATATCCCTTATACGATAAAAACAAGCTAAAAAACTTCCTTAAGTATCAGGTATTTTATACGACAGTATTATGTACAGCAAATATCATCTACCTATTTGTTGCAAAGGGGATGCATGAAGGATGGTTTTACTATCTGCTGGTATCATGCCATGTCATACAATTTGCCTTTTACACAATAATATACATACATATTTCGAGGATTTGGCTAAAAAAGAAGAACATTGAATCGAGCAACTTTAAAAAATACCCCTTCCGCATATGGATGGCAGCATTTATCATAGGTGTAATGGGCATAGTAGCAGAAGTTTATCCAAACGAAATCTACTTACAAATATTCACTTTATGCTATACGGTATTTTTCATTTCGCTCGGCATACAGTATCATAATTATAGTATTATAGCCCCAATCGAAGCGGCAAATCAAGAAGTTAAAACAGCCCCGGAAGAAACAAATAACAAGCCCGAGACACCTAAGCCCGAGGAAAAACGTCATGGACAGGGAAGCGATATTATTAAAGAAAAAATTACAATATGGGTACAGCATAAAGGGTATCTGCAATTGGGCGTCACCATACAAGATTTAAGCCGTGGAATCGGCATAAACCGTACATATTTGTCAAATTACATAAACGAAACATACCAGACCAATTTCAACGGATGGCTAAACGACCTCCGCATTGAAGAGGCAAAGCAAAAGATCATATCATCTCCTGAAATAAACTTGAGCGACCTTGCTGAAATGGTAGGTTTTGCAGACCAAGCACATTTCAGCAAGCAGTTCAAACAGAAAGAAGGGATTCCTCCTTCCGTTTGGAAGAAAGGACATCGTGCCAAAAGTGAAAAAGACTAATATTTTACACTTTTGTCGAAAAATACACAATTATATACAAATAGACAAGCAGACACGCAGTATTTACGCCTAGATTTGCACAATCAAATAAAAAGCGATAAATAAAAGTAAAGAACATTATCAATTATCATTCATTAATTAATTAAAAGTATGAAGAAAAAATTCTATGGAGCCCTTTTGTTAGGAAGTTTATTCCTCGCAGGGGGTATGGTATCTTGCTCTGATTACGATGATGACATCAACAGCTTGAATGAAAGAGTTGATGCATTGGAAAAAACAGTAGCAGAACTGCAAAAAGCCATCGAAGCTGGTGCTGTCATTACAAGTGTTGATGACACAGAAAATGGCGTTAAAGTTACTTTAAGTGACGGTAAAACATTTGAATTGACTAACGGAACAGACGGTACTCCGGGTTCAGTTATTGAAATTGGTGACAATGGTAACTGGTTCATTGATGGTAACGATACAGGTAAGCCATCTAGAGGAGAAAAAGGTGAACAGGGCGAACAAGGTCCTGCTGGTGAACAAGGTCCTGCTGGTGAACAAGGTCCTGCTGGCGAACAAGGTCCTGCTGGCGAAGATGGTAAGGATGGTAAGTATTACATTCCAGGTGAAAATGGTTTCTGGATTGAAGTAGATTCTGAAGGAAATCAGGCCGAAACAACAATGAGCTGGATTCCAGAAAATACACCGGTAGCTGTATATGATAGCGCTAATGGAAAATTGCTTATCAGTAATATTGATGGTGTAGCAGAAGGAGAAGTTCTTGTTATCGAAACTTGGGGTGAATTGAAGTCTTTGGCTGTAATTCCTTATGTTATTGATAAAGAAACTAGCATGCCGGTAGTTAGCTTCTATAACATCGTAAAAGACGGAGATGTTTTGGAAAGCACTGATGCAACAGCTCACTTCCGTTTGAATCCTAACAACGCAAACATTGAAGGTTGGGAATGGAGCATTATTGATCGTAAAGTAGTTACTCGTGCAGAAGGTGACAATGTAAACGATCTGTTAGCTATTAGCGAAGTTTCTCGTGGTGATGGCGAAATGATTGTTTCTTTGAAATCTAAAAAATCTATCGCAGATTTAAATGCTGACGAGATTGCAATCTTCGCATTGAACGGTACTAATACTGCAAATGGTAACAACATCGCTTCTGATTATGCAAAAGTTACTAGCGAAGATTTGAAAAACTTTGCTATCATCAATCCAACTGAAGCACCTGAATTTATCTTTGATGCAGCAAATGAATATCCAACAGACGTTAAGAATATCAAAGAAACAGATGCTAACTTGGTTTATACAGAAAGCATAGACTTAAAGACATTGGTATGGACTTGGGCAAAAGATGCATTAGCAGCTCCAAACACTACATTAGAAAATTTAAATATCGATGGCTTAACATATGAATTCTCTAAACCTGAAGAATATTTAGGTAGTGATGGTACAACAAACCAACAAGAATTCGTAAACTTGGATGGAAGTATCGTAACAGTAAACGATTACACAACTGCTGCAATCGGACGTACTCCTATCTTCTTGGCTAAAGCATTGGTAAACGGTACAGTAGTTGCTACAGGTTATATCAAACTTGACATCGTAGAAAGTGCTTCTGCTGAAGATAAAGAAGATGAAGTATTGACTGTTGCTTGTGGTACTATCAATTACCAGAAACTGGATGCTATCTCAGCAAATACTAAAGTAAATGCTCTTGCATGGCAGGTAGTTAACCAGTTCTATAGCAAATATGGATTAACAGCAGAAACATTCCATACAAATTACAATGAACCAACAGCAAGCGATATTAAAGCTGAAACTGGTGTCGTATTAACTAACAATTGGTGGGATAACGGAAGTGCAACATCTTCTGACGCTGCTACCATTGATATCAATCCTACTACTGTAAAAGTTGTAGAGTTACTTGGTAAAGAACGTGAAGCTACTATTACATTTACTTCTAAGAATAAGAAAGTATATCCAAATGTAGTTGTTAAATTCACTTATACTATTGCTGATGATATCACATTCCCAACATTGAATAAGGATTACTTAGTTGCTGGTGAAAAAGATATGGTAGAAGTAAAAGGTAGAGTTGAAACTGTAAATGGTAATAAAGAATGGAAGATGGTTTCTGGTATCAAGGAACACTTCACTGAATACTTAGCAAACTACAAACTGGCAGCTAACCATACTAATATGTATGCAGAATTACCATTAGTAGGAGGTCAGATCCAAAGTGGTGCAGATATAACAACAAATACAAGTAGCGAAGTATATACTGCTAAGAAGCAAGATATTGCGTTGACACAAGCATTAACAACTCCATCACGTGATTATGTTGTTAACTTCAATATTGTTCTTGCAAATGGTGAAGTACAAACAATGGAATACAAAGTTCGCTTCTCAACTCCGTTCGAAGTTTCAATAAATGCAGTTGAACTGAAGACATTAGCTAGCCCAACAACAGCTGACTTGGCTAAAGCAGTTGTTATCAAGGGTGTAGCAAATGAAGTAATCTATGAAAAGGGTGCACTTGTTGCTAAGAATGCTGAAGCATATGCTATCACAAATGCAAACTATTTCAGCATGGTATATGGCTTGAGCGGTTCAGACTCAGACTCTTGGGAATCATTCGGTAACCGTTTGACAATTGCTAACAATGGAACTATTACATGGAACAATGAAGGTGCTCTTCTCCAGAATAATAAGATTGCAACTTCTGAAGCTACTGTAACAGCAGGTACTATTGCAGTTATCAAAGCTACTGGTAAGGTAACAGTTTTGAGTAGTGAAAATAGTAAAAACTAATTTCTCTATAGAGAAACACTAATATAAGGTATGGGGGTGGCGGAGGTCGTCATCCCCATTCTTTTTAAATAACAAATAAATGTTTAGCCTATGATTACTAAACGAATTCTCCCGGCAGCATTATTGCTGATGAGCGTAATCGCCGGAAACGCACAAACATCTTCCCCACAAATCAAGGAAGAAGGAAAAACAGAGTTTGTTCCTCATTGGTTCATGCAAGTACAAGCCGGTGCAGCACACACACGTGGTGAAGCGAAATTCGGGGACCTGATTTCTCCAGCAGCTGCTCTCTACGGCGGCTATCAGTTTACACCACTCTGGGGACTGCGTGCCGGAATAAGCGGCTGGCAGGCTAAAGGAGAATGGGCTGCCGACGGACAACTTTACAAGTATAACTACTTGCAGGGCAATGTAGATGCTACACTGAATTTGGGCAACTTGTTCTGCCGCTATAATCCAGACCGTTTCTTCAATGCATACTTGTTTGCTGGTGTGGGTCTGAATGGTGGCTTCAACAATGATGAAGCTGTAGCATTGGCTAACAAAGGCTATGATCTGCGCTACTTATGGACAGATAATAAGATCAGCCCGGTAGGTAGATTCGGATTGGGTACAAATCTGCGACTGACCTCTAGTCTGTTCTTCAATATCGAAGTAAACGCTAATGTTTTGTCGGATAAATTCAATTCAAAGAAGGCTGGCAATGCAGACTGGCAGTTTAATGCGCTTGCCGGATTTACTATCAAATTCGGAAAGACTTCACGCAAGACAGAACCTGTTTATTATGAACCGACTCCGCAACCGGCTCCCGTTGTAAAAGAAGAACCGAAACCGGTACAACAGCCTGCTCCGGTAAAACAGGAAAAGGTAACTATGACAGAAAATGTCTTCTTCGCGCTTAATTCTTCTGCTATCCGCAGCGGAGAAAAACAGAAGATTGAAAAGCTGGCAGAATTTATGAAGAACCATGCTGAATGTAAAGTTACCATCTGTGGATATGCAGACAAGCAGACTGGTAATGCAGATATCAACATGCGCCTTTCTAAGAAACGTGCTGAAAATGTAGCTACCCAACTGAAAGAAATGGGTATCGACAGCCAGCGTATCACTGTAGATTACAAAGGTGATACCGTACAGCCATTTAGCACACCGGAAGAAAACCGTGTAAGTATCTGTATAGCTGAATAACAGAACCCTTTAATTCTTCATAACATGTAAGGAACGTCACTCTCCTATTCCCTAGGGAGAAGATGACGTTCCTTTTTTATATAAAAATCGTTCATCTCATAGAATTTTATTACTTTTGACCCCAATATAAACAGACTGAAATTTAATATAACAAGAGCGGTAAAGATATATGGGTGGCAATATACTAACAGCGATACAAGCTATTGTTGAAAAATCATCTCTTGAGATCGTCGAGAATCCACAGGGGGATATTCAAAATCGAGCAAACCAAATGGGGGCTGCTTTTGAAGATTTTGTGAAGAATGCATTTGCAGGTTGTTTAGATCAAGACATACGCTCTATAAAGAAGGCATATAGTCGAACATTTTCTTATCTAGGCAATAGTACGAACCCTCCTGATGCTATGCTTATTAATAGTGATGCAATTGAAATAAAAAAAATAAAAACGCTTGGAACATCACAACTCCAATTGAATAGTAGCTATCCCAAAAATAAGCTTCGTTCAGGCAATCCCAAAATATGCAACGCTTGTCGTACGTGTGAGAAATGGGAAGAGAAAGACATGCTTTACGTAGTTGGACAGATCGACGAAAAAGAATTGCATAATATATTTTTTGTATATGGTGATTTGTACTGTGATTCACATGATATTTATGAAAACGTTGAGAATGTGATAAAAGCTGGTCTTGAATCGCTTGACGAAGTAGAACTTGCAGAAACCAATGAACTTGGGAGAATTAACAAAGTAGACCATCTTGGAATTTCAGATCTCCGAGTACGAGGTATGTGGCTAATTAAGACACCGTTTCAACATTTTGAGTATTTAACGGATGAAATAGTAAACTACAAATTTAAATTGGTGGCATTAATTCCTGAGGACAAATACAACGACTTCGAAAATATTGACGAGTTTGAAGAATTTTGTAAAGAGAATGGAGTTTCTATATCTAATGAAGAAATAGAAGATCCGCAGAATCCAGCTAATTTGATAAACTCCAAACTTATAACATATTATTATTAAATGAAACTCATTAGTTTATTCTCTGGAGCTGGTGGGCTTGATAAAGGTTTTCACAATGCAGGCTTCCGAACTGTTGTTGCAAACGAGTTTGATTCCAAAATATGTCCAACTTTTAAGGCGAATTTTCCAGATACGCATCTCATTGAAAGTGACATTAGAAGTGTGAAAGAAAGCAAGTTCCCTGAAAGAGTTACAGGTATTATAGGTGGGCCTCCTTGCCAATCATGGAGTGAGGCCGGTAGTCTTAAAGGAATAGAAGACGCGCGTGGACAGCTATTTTATGAATATATCAGAATATTGAAGTCCACTCAACCTTTATTTTTTGTTGCTGAGAATGTGTCGGGCATGTTGGCTAAACGTCATTCTGAGGCTGTTGAGGGTTTTATGAGACTTTTTAACGAGGCTGGTTATGATGTTAATCTCAAAATGCTTAATGCCAATGACTTTGACGTTCCAGAAGATCGTGATCGTGTCTTTTACATAGGGTTTCGTAAAGACTTAAATATTCGTAATTTTGAGTATCCAACTCCATGTGAACATAAACCAACACTTCGTGAATGTATTTGGGACTTAAAAGACAACGCTATTCCTGCCTTAGAAAAAAACAAGACTAATGGTGATAAGTGTGCAGTTCCAAATCATGAGTATTTCATCGGTGCTTACTCTCCAATATTCATGTCTCGCAATAGAGTAAGAAGTTGGGATGAACCGGGTTTTACTGTTCAAGCAAGTGGTCGACAATGTCAGCTTCATCCTCAGGCTCCCAAAATGATAAAAATCGAAAAAAATAAACAAATCTTTGTGCCAGGCCAGGAACATCTGTATAGAAGAATGTCCGTGCGTGAGGTTGCTCGAGTGCAAACTTTTCCTGACAATTATGTATTTCTCTATACTGATGTTAATATGGGATATAAGATGATTGGTAATGCCGTACCCGTAAATCTTGCTTATCATGTTGCTATGAGTATTCGTGCTGCGCTTGACAGGCATGGTATAAATTATCAAGATTAAAATGAATATTGTGTCACTCTTTGCAGGGTGTGGTGGACTTGACCTTGGTTTCGAAAAGGCAGGATTCAATGTTGTATGGGCTAATGAATATGATAAGTCTATACATAAAACATATAGACTTAATCATCCTGATACTACATTGAATACATCAGATATACGCACACTTTCTGGTTTAGATATTCCTGATTGTGATGGTATTATTGGAGGACCACCATGTCAGGCTTGGAGTGAAGGAGGGAAACGTTTAGGAATAGAAGATTCTCGTGGGCAACTATTTTTTGACTATATTCGAATTGTCAAAGACAAGCTGCCGAAATTTTTTGTAATAGAGAATGTTCAGGGGATTCTTGAGGGAAAGCACAAAGATTCTTTGAACTGCTTTATAAGGCTACTCAAAGAGGCGGGATACAGAATAAGTTATGAGCTTTTAAACGCAGCTGATTATAAGATTCCACAAGATCGGTTTCGTGTATTTTTTATCGGGATAAGGAATGACCTGAAAAACAAATTTCAGTTTCCTGATGCAGTAAATGAAACTCCTATTACTCTTCGTCAAGTGATAGATGATATAATAGAAGAACCTCGATATTATAAAGATGAACCAGTTCTTGAAACAAATAGTCAACGTGCTAACCATGATACTTACATAGGTCCATACGATAGTAGATATATGGCTAGAAATAGATTAGAACATGGAACGAAACTTCATTTACCATACAGGCACAGGCGAGAAATGCTCCACAACATCCTCAAGCTCCTAAAATGACCCATATTTCTGCTAATCAATGTATTTTTGCTTGTGGATTTGAACATTTATATCGACGGTTAAGTGTTAGAGAATGTGCGAGAATTCAAACATTCCCTGACAAATTTGTATTTAAGTATTCTAATATCAAAGACAGATATAAAATGGTTGGTAATGCAGTACCACCTCGTCTAGCTTGGTATATTGCGAATCAAATGAAACAAGCTTTTTCCGATTTGATGGAATACAATGAGAATGATAAGTCAATAAGATCTCGAATAATCAAACAGGTTTCAGTAAACACAATTGCTGCACAATATCCTCGAAATATTATAAATAATTCTATAATTCGAGATTATTCAAATCTTGATTTCGAGAAGCATGTTTTGATTAGTCTTATACCACAAGAGAATACAAGCATCTTTCTTGACGGGTCTGCTAAAATTTATTATACTGGAAGAAAGTTTCCTTCAACAATTCACCTTAATAAACTCTTCTATTTTATGCCATATATAAAAGGAAATGGAATAAAGGATTTATATTTGATTAAGGTTGCGAGAGTAGGAAGTAAGCAAGAAGCCCATCCAGAATGTCCGGACAATGACTACCGACTTATATTTGAGGTTGATTTTATTAAGCATTTTTTTAAGGAATACAAGCCTGTACACCTGAATATTTGGCATACCTTCACTGATACAATTCTCAGTGAATTGCTAAAAATGAAAGAATTATAGGAGATTGAAATAATTAGAATGGGTAACGGAATAGTACATATTTCTTTTTAAATCCATTCATAATCGGGCGAGTTTCACTATCTTTGCGCAAACTGATAAATGTCGGGAAATACAAAACCATATATACACATGAAAATAGAAGATAAACTGACTGCCTCCGTCATCAACGGGGTAAAAGAATTGTACGGTGCAGAAGTGCCTGCCAAAATGGTACAATTACAGAAAACCAAGAAGGAGTTTGAAGGTCATCTTACGCTTGTGGTTTTCCCTTTTCTGAAAATGTCGAAGAAGGGACCGGAGCAAACAGCACAAGAGATCGGTGAATATCTGAAAAAGAACGAACCGGCTATCGCAAATTATAATGTAATCAAAGGATTCCTGAACCTGACTATCGCATCGGATGTATGGGTTGAACTGCTGAACCGCATTCACGCTGATACTCAATGGGGTATCCAGAAAGCTACCGAAGATGCTCCGCTGGTAATGATAGAATATTCATCACCGAATACAAACAAGCCGCTGCATCTGGGACATGTCCGCAATAACTTGCTGGGTAACGCACTTGCCAATGTAATGGCTGCCAACGGGAACAAGGTTGTAAAGACAAATATCGTAAACGACCGTGGTATCCATATCTGTAAGTCAATGCTTGCATGGCTGAAATATGGTAACGGAGAAACTCCTGAATCATCAGGCAAGAAGGGTGACCACTTGATTGGTGATTATTATGTGGCTTTCGACAAACATTACAAGGCTGAAGTAGCTGAGTTGATGGAAAAAGGTTTGAGCAAGGAAGAAGCAGAAGCTCAATCACCACTGATGCAGGAAGCTCGTGAAATGTTGCGTAAATGGGAGGCAAATGACCCTGAAATCCGCGCTTTGTGGAAGAAAATGAATGACTGGGTATATGCCGGATTCGACGAAACATACAAGATGATGGGTGTCAGCTTCGATAAGATATACTACGAATCTGAAACATATCTGGAAGGTAAGGGAAAAGTGCTGGAAGGACTGGAAAAAGGTTTCTTCTATCGCAAAGAAGACGGTTCTGTATGGGCTGATCTGACCGCAGAAGGTCTTGACCACAAGCTGTTGCTGCGTGCCGACGGTACTTCTGTCTATATGACTCAGGATATTGGTACTGCGAAACTTCGTTTCCAGGATTTCCCAATCAACAAAATGATTTATGTAGTAGGAAACGAACAGAATTATCACTTTCAGGTACTTTCTATTCTGCTCGATAAGCTGGGATTTGAATGGGGTAAGGATCTGGTTCACTTCTCTTACGGTATGGTGGAACTGCCGGAAGGTAAGATGAAGAGCCGTGAAG
>ERZ780214.767-NODE-767-length-12835-cov-1.3302_pt1 | contig 12835 bp, 9 predicted proteins | sample MGYA00510976_ERZ780214 | MGnify/ENA primary metagenome ERZ780214 (study PRJEB29588, sample SAMEA2154920) | human gut metagenome | biome: human gut; feature: human-associated habitat; material: faeces | place: Denmark | collected 2008/2010 ... | reverse complement strand
TATCCGTGTCATTGCCTGAATAGTTTTTCAGACTATAGCCACGAAGATTATTATTGTCAATAACGATACAGTTTGAATAGGTCACACCGCTTGCACCGATAGTACCAGAGTTTGAAACATCAGGCACACCAATATAATCTTTAAGCACAAGAACATTGGTCGAATATCTAAGCTCATCATCAAGATAGTCTATAAGACCTGAACCTATGATATTGCTTTCCATTGTTGCATCAGCGTCATGATAAACATTATTTGCAGGTTTGATCATATTAAGGATAGCTCCGAGGATCACGCCGAAAATCGTTACCACAACGATAAGCTCAACAAGGGTAAAACCCTTGCGGTTTTTATTCATTTTCAAGATCCTCCCTCCTTATGGTGTTGATTGTGCATCGTCATATTCAGCCTGGTTTTTGTAATCAGAGCCACCCATATAATGGATAACTACATAACCTGTAGCTTTACCTGACGCATCTTTTTCAAGATAATGGTCAAAGGTCGCATCTGTGATCTTAAATGCAGCTGCATCGGCTGTTGGAGTGCTGCTGTAAAGATCAGATGACTGTGAGAAGCCGAAATAATCGCTTCCTGTTACGCCTGAAAGCACAACGCCAAACTGCTGATTTCCACCGTCACCGATAGGGATAAGAAGTGAATTTCCTGATGAGTTATTATTTACATCAAAGAACTTTCCGCCTGTAAGCTCAGGCGTAAGAGCATAGAAATTCATATCTGCCCCTGAATTGTTATAAAACTTTACCCAGTAAACGCTCTTTTCAGGATTAGGCGTAATGTTTATGTCCTTACCCTGAAGAAATTTGAGCTGATAGCCTGCGTCTTCATCAATATTATTAAGCTTTGCTTTAAAGCCATAGGCTGTAGTATTGAACTTTATACCGCTTCCAAAGTCTGCCTCAAGGGCAAACTCATTTGTAGTTTTGCCACTTGAAGAGAACTTGTTTACCTTCAACTCGTTCATATTGACGGTCTTGTTATCATTATACTGCTCGGCATTTACTGCCTGAGTATACATTTCATTGTTGCGGTAGTAGTTTTCAAGATTCTTTTTTTTTGCCCCTCCAGCAACTGTAACAAGCATAGCTGACATACCTGACAAAAGTGCCATTGCTATGATGACCTCTACAAGAGTCATACCCTTTTTATTTTTGCTGTTCTTTTTCATGAGTATACTCCTTTCAATTAATAGTGATCATATCTGTCAAGAGTATATCCGAACGCTGAATCGTCCTTACCGCCCTTCGCATTCTGCATTACAGAAGTAGTTGAAGGCTTAGTGTATACATAGAACGCTGTATTGGCGTTACCAAAGCTGTTTGCGATAACTACGCCGACCGCACAGCACTGAACGGTCATTTTTCCGCCTGCTGAGTCTGTTACCACAAGTCCGCCAAGACCGCTTGTTGCGATATTAACGATAGCCTGTGGTGAATAGAATGAGCCCTGGAAGAAGCTTTGATCTGTAGCGTTAAGTGTTGTGTTCTCACCAAACAGGAAGATGATGCTGCTGTTTTTCGGTCTGTAAGAGCCTGCAACATCTACAGATGTAGGGTTGAGAACAAAGCCGCTCTGTGGTAAGCCAGGGTTACCCTTTGTATTATTGAGAACAGAAGAATCAAACATACGAACGTAAGTATCATAATCAAATACCTTAAGTCCCTTAAAGCTATAGTTACAAGCACTAGAGCCTGAATGCTGTGACTTGCCTGTTACTGAATCGATACCATTAAGTGTAATAGCACTGCCTGAGTCTGAAACAAAATAGCAGTTGTATTTTCTGTCACCTGTAGTCGTATCAATTATAGTTGAACGATTTCTAACAACTATTACAGGTGACCATTCTGCTCCAAGATTAAGACCATTCTGAAGTCTTATAACGATATCACCCGAAGAATCAGAAACATCAACGAGGATCCTTGAACCATTGCCATAATCATTGAACGAAAGATCAGATGCCCATGTACAGCTTGATGTTATTCTCAATTTGTAGCGGCTTGTAACTGGAGTCTTAGCTCCTGTTCCTGTAAGGTCTATTAGCTCAGTAAGCGTGTAGTCAACATTATTCCAATAGCTTGGATCGCTTGCAAAGGTATTGAAAGTTTTAGTGTTTGAGCCATCATAGAAAGCCTGATATTCATCAGAGATCGTTGTCACATTAGTATCATTGCTCATGAAGAAATCTTCCGGATAATATACATAGGCATCAGCAGATACAGGTATCTGTGGCTTTGCGTCACGACCTGCTTTGCTAAGAACAGCTCCTTCATGAATATTTGAAGCCTGGCAGACGATCTTATCTTTACCCGTGATAGTGCCGGTAACATAAACAGAGCCTGTTACCTTAAGTGAGTTTGTGACATTAAGATCACCCTCGACATAGAGAGAGCCATTGATCGTCTGACCAGCTGCACCAAATGTTGCATCGCCATTATAAGCACCTGCGCCCTTATAAACGTAGAAGTTACCATACTGTGTATAGTCATTTCCGCCAATGTTAGCTTCACAACAGAACAAATCGACATCAAAACCTGAAGAACCAACGTCCATATGGTTTGAAGTGGAAAGCTTCTGACCGATATTAACATAGTTATATCCGTCTGCTCTTGCCATTGTGGAGTTGATGTGGAATTCATTTGAAACATCAAGGTTTTCAGAAATCGTAACAGTTGAACCCTGCTTTTCATCTACAAGACTAGGCTTGAGCATGATAAGAGGCTGAGTTGAACCCTCCAAAGAACCATACATAAGATAAGAACCATAGATACTGGTATTATTTGTAAATCTATAGACCTTACCAGTGGTATTATTGATACCAGCCATATCACCGATAACGTTAAGGTTATCGTAACCTGCACCGCCGTTACCAACAAGCTCGATAGTATTTGTATACTCGGCAGGCTTTGTAACTGACTGCGTGGAAATATGAGCTGCTACCTTTTCAGTTTTTCCCAGATAAGTAGTTTCACAGGTAACAACGATATTTGCAACACTTGTACCCTCCTGTGCTACAGTTATCTTTGTGGTACCGATATTATCGCTTTTACCATTTGATCCATTATAGCTGACATTAGTAGTTGTACCCTTTCCGCTATTAGCACTTGCTAGCTTTTTAAGGTTATCTATGGCCTTTTTCTGCTGAGCCTTTGCAGTAGGGTCATTGGTTGGAGCAGTATCAGTCTGTATCTGATTAATAAAGCTTTCAAGAGTAGATGAAGCTGTCAGATAAGCCTGTTTGCTCTTATAGTTATCATTTGTTTTTGTCCTATTTACCGAAACAAAAGAAACAGTTGCAGTCAAAAGTATTGACAGCATGAGCATGACAGCAACCGCTGTGAAAAGCACGACTCCGGGTTTGTTTCTTTGTTTCCTCTTCGGAGTATTCTTCATATTAACCACCTTTCTTAGTTTTATTATCACTTATGCTATACTTTTTTTCATTTTACACAGGTTGATTACTTATATAAAATTTTTAATCATTATATAGCACTAATTGGCAGGATAAGAAATACTCCTTATCCTACCAAATAGTTTTCTCTTAGCTGGCAGAAGGATCAGCAAGCTTCTTCAGAACGTACATATTCAGTGTCATAGAGCCTGAGATCTCACTCTCGTTGACATTTTCTATGTTTACATTCTCGATCACCATGCTCTTTTCGTTGTTTGTCGTCAGGTTGTCAGCAAAATTCTTGAAACCTGAAAGCGAGCTTTTGAACTGAATGTTAAGGCTATAGTAACCTATTGTCTGTGCAGCTGTTTCATTGGTATCAGCTGCATTTGCGTCTGTGTTTGCGTCTGCAGCTGATGAATCAGTTTTGCTTGCATTATTGTATTCATCTACCTTAGTGTCAAAATCAGTAGCTGTTGCTGTTGACTCATAAGCAAAAGGCGAAAGAACTGTGCTGCCATATGATGAAATAGTCATATTGGAGTTTTTGATCTTTACATCATCAACATTAAAAAGCTCACGAACCTTATCAGTAGCCTTGTATGCTACCTGATAATCATAGAAGTTAGCTGCGACCTGTGAGGTGCTTGTATAAAGTGTCTGAATCTCAGCGGCAAGGTTCTTATCCTTGTCTACCTGATCTTCAAGCTCGCTGAGCTGTACCTTTGCTGATTCCAGATCACTGCTTGCCTGACTACACTCATCAATGGCAGGCTTAATAAAGAGCATAAAACCTGCAACAATTATAAGCAGTACGAATACTACTATCAAAATCATTTTATCACGATAATTCAACTTCATAATTATTCACCCTCGCCCTCTTCTTTAAGATAAAGTGTCAGCGAATCAAGCGTTACGCCTGAGCTGCCGTCTTCACCGATCGAATATCCGTTGTATCCTACATCTTCCTGGAAGAGTCCTGTACCTACAAGAGCATCGATTGCTGTTTTTACATCTGACTGATCATCAAGCTCAACCTTAGTAAGTGTTACTGTACCAGCTTCAAGGTTATATGTAAAGCCTTCATACTTGAAAGAACCAAGAGCTTCCTTGATGTCGTCAAACATCTCACTTGACACGACCGGAAGTGTTTCAAGAGCTGCATTTGCTGATGTAACATAGTTTGAATAATCCTGCATGATCTTCATCTTATTGTGAAGTATCTGGTTCTGGGCGATCTTCTCATTGCAAACAGCTATCTTATCATTAGTCTTGTCTATATCTTTCTCGATAGAACTCTTCCTGAGATTAATAACAAGTGTTGCACCTGCGATAAGCACTGCGGCTGCCGCAGCGAAGATACCGCCTGTCATGAGCAGCGAACCCATTCCGCTGTTGCCGCCCTTACCTGTGGACTGATCGACTTCGAGGAGGTTGATCTTCTCTGTTGCCTTGTTTCTCTTATAGAGAGCACCGATAGCATTAGCGAATACTGTAAACTCGAAGTTCTCGAAACCTGTGATCTGAGCAGGCACACCGAGAACGGAAGCCTTTATATCAAGACCGTCAAGAGCGTCAACGAGTTTGATGTAGTCCTCAATAAAGCCATAGAGAATAACATTTTCAAGTCCTGAACCGCCTCTTGCCTTATTGAACTGCTCCATTCTGAAGATGTTCTCGTTAAGAGCTTCAGTGATATAATCGTCAGAATCATAATCTTCTTCTGAGATAGGAACGTATCTGGCGAATGCCATCTGTCCATTCTCAAAAAGTGTAAGACCAAGGAAGTTCTTATCGATCTGGCAAACCAACAGTGGCATTTTCTCCATGTTGGACTTGTCAGCAAGAACGATTCTTGCGATAGAGTTACATCCGATGTTAACAGATCTGAGGTTCATGCCCATAATGTTATAAAGCTTTCTGTAGCTTTCAACTATCGTACTAGGGCAAGCTGTTGCAAGTACCTTCACTGCACCAGGATTATCCTCACCTGCTTCACCTACTACTGTATATGAGATAGAATACTCATCTGTGATACCCATTTCCTGGCTCATATGGTTCTGTACCATAAGCAGGAACTCATTACCCTTTGCCTTTGGAACTACAAGCTCCTTGAATACGATGTTGCTCGATGAAAAAGTAACGATAGCGTCCTTATCCATCATATCCTCAGCCTTGATCTGAGTGAGCAGTAACTCAGACAGACCTGAAAGGTTGATGACCTCACCATTAAGGATCATATCCTCAGGAATGTCTACCTGCAAAGATCTCTCGATCCTTATCTTGTTAGAGGAGTTATCACCTTTAACAATGTTGATTTGTCTATCAGAAATATCAAATGATAGCATTTATTCCTTCACCTCTTAAATTATTTTTCAAAACAAATATCTTCCCTCTCCGTTTTAAAGGAGAGGAGATATTTAAAATTAACGAACATAAAATGCAGACCCTTAGTTTTCCAGACCTGACAATGAACCGTAGAGCAGTGGGAAGATACCCGCAAGGCAAAGACCGATCGCAACACCCATGAATACGATGAGCAATGGTTCCATAAGTCCTACAAGTCTTGTAACGGCTGCGTCTGCTTCTTCCTCATAGTAGTCAGCAGTTTTCTCAAGGATCTCATCGAGAGCACCTGATTCCTCACCGACATAGATGATGGAAGTAAACATTCCTTCAAATATCTCTGTTTTTGCAAGTGACGCTGAAAGCGGTGCGCCCTGCTTAACTTCATCAACTACCTGAATGAACATCTTATCAACATAAGCATTTCCAAGTATTCTTGACGAACGTTCAAGACACTCTACCATTGGGATACCGCTTGAATAAAGTGATGAAAGAGTTCTTGCGAAACGACCCTCGTAGATCTTTACCATAAGCTTTCCGGCGGCAGGCATCTTTATCTTTATGTAGTCAAATTTAAGTCTGACTGACGGTACTTTCAAGGCGTATATCCAACCGAATATCAAAACAACGACCACGATAAGAATGATATACCATTTTGCCTTGAAAAAGTCACTGAATGAGAAGAGAGCCTTAGAAAGTGCAGGCATCTGATCCTCTGGCATAAGACCTGCAAATATAGGCATGATGAACGTAAACATACCGATTACCATGACGATACAAAGAACGCCAAGTATGATAGGATAAGTCATCGCACTCTTTACCTTATTGTTCAACTTGTTTGAGTTTGCATAGTAATCGCTCAGACGCTGCATTGTCATATCGAGCGTACCTGAGGTCTCACCTGCGTCTACCATTGAGATGAAAAAGTCCGGAAAGCTTCCTCTTCTTGTATCGAGGGCCTCGGTAAAGCTCTGACCTTTCTGAACATCGTCATAAACGCTTCTCCAAACATCCTTTGCACCCTTATTCTCCTCTTCCTTATAGAGAATGTCGAGCGCTTTAACAATGGTAAGACCCGATGTCATCATTGCCGCAAGCCGACGGCAGCAGAAAGCAAGTTCCTTAGTATTGAACTTGTGCACAGATTGTTTGCCTGCACCGCCCAATGCTTCTGAATAACTTATACAGAAAAGACCTTGTTCGTGGATCTTGTCCAGTACTTCCTGTGCATCCTCAGCCTCATAGATACCCTTTATGGTTTTTCCCGAGGTATCCTTAGCAACATAGGAAAATTTCTTCATAATATGTAGATACACCTCCACTTATTTATACATTTTGTGCATTCATAACAAAAAACTTTAAAAATACACAAAACGCATTTTTATAATTATAACATTATTTTCATCTTTTCGCAAGTGATTGAGTGCTTTTTAAGCGTTAATTTGTTTACAAAATAATCTTCACAAATTTATCGAATTTGTACAAATAGAATAATTAAACTAACATTTTAAATACTATTTAACATTTAAAGCGAGTTCATACAGATTTCTGATAGTAAATACTCTTATTTATGTTCAAATAATACAATTTATACTTTATTATCTGTCTTGCCCGCACTAAAAGATTTCATACTTTTGAGAATGACAGGATGCTTATGAACATACACTTTATAGGCTATCAGATAGAAACAATAGGACGCTGCAAGAAGAAGTCCTATGCCGATGATCACGCTTACAAGGTAGTTCATGCCCACGCCTTCATTCAGCCATATACACGGATAATAAAGCACCTTATAGAAGATATCTCCCTTGCCCTCCTGACTGAATGAATCCCTGAATATTGCAGGAATAAAATACACTAGAAGCATAAGAAGATACACTATTGTAATATTGACCCAGCTCCAATTTTCATATGCGGCATGGCGTTTTCCGTCGTCATAAAAAAGTCTTAAGAAAAATATAAGCATGACCGCAAAGCCTATAAATGAGTCTACATTACTATTTGTCATAAAGCTTTTGAAAGCAGATGTGCTTGACGGAAATACCGTAACCAGAGCCGGTATCAGCACAATGCCTGCAAAGGCTGAAAACAGCGTAAGAACGATCATTATCCCAATTCTCGACAGAATGTACTTTAAAAATTTTATTGCCTCCATAACTACCTCCGTTTTATTCTTTTACTTTATAAAGTCTTTATGCTTTACATCTCATCTTGCACGATAAAGTTTTCAAACTTTACATCTTTCAATTATCTGACATAGTTTTATCAAAGAGTTTATCCACAAGCTCTCTTAGATATATATTTTCTGTACGCTCAAGTTTAGGGTCTGCGTTTCTGATAAGCTGTGCGGCTTCCTGTGCTTTTCTTAGTATATCCATATCCTGTGACATATCCGCTATCTTCAATGCTGGAAGGCCATGCTGTCTGCTTCCGAAAAAGTCACCGGGACCTCTGAGTTTAAGATCTTCCTCAGATATCTTAAAGCCGTCGTTAGTCTTGCCCAAAATTTTAAGCCTTTTCACGCTTTCCTCATTCACGTTGTCTGTAATGAGGATACAACTTGATTTATATTTACCTCTTCCCACACGACCACGAAGCTGGTGAAGCTGGGAAAGGCCAAATCTGTCAGCATTTTCTATTACCATTATTGCCGCATTAGGCACGTCGACTCCTACCTCCACAACTGTTGTGGAAACGAGCAGGTCTATTTTATGCTCCTTGAAGTCGTTCATGACCTGTTCTTTCTGAGCACCGCTCATTCTGCCATGAAGAAGTCCCACAGTGTAATCTTTAAACGTGCCCTGAGAAAGCTTTTTAGCATAGGTCTTAACGTCCTGCAAGTCCATATCACTTTCCTCTATCATTGGACAGACTATATAACCCTGTCTGCCCTCGTCAAGATATTTTTTCACATAGTTAAAAGCACGCTCGCGAAGCTTTCCTGTAACGGCATAAGTTTCAACGGGCTGTCTGCCCTTAGGAAGCTCTTTCAGTACAGAAATATCAAGGTCGCCGTATATCATAAGGGCAAGAGTTCTAGGGATAGGCGTGGCTGACATAACAAGCTTATGGGGATTTTCACCCTTTGAAGCAAGTGCCGCACGCTGTTCAACGCCAAAGCGGTGCTGCTCGTCTGTTATGACAAGGGCAAGCTTTTTGAACTTCGTTGTCTGCTGAACAAGAGCGTGTGTTCCCACTGCAACGGCGTATTCACCGTTTTCAAGCCCCTCTTTCACAAGCTTTTTCTGTTTTGCGGTCATAGAGCCTGTGAGCAGTGCCACCTTTACGCCTAGCGGTTCAAGGAAGCCTTTGAGTGTCTCGTAATGCTGCTCGGCAAGTATCTCAGTAGGCGCCATAAGTGCGCTCTGACAGCCATTTTCATATACAAAATATGCCGCTCCTGCCGCAACTGCGGTCTTACCGAGCCAACATCGCCCTGAACGAGTCTGTTCATAGGCTGTTCTTTCTGCATATCTCTGACACAATCCTCTATGGCGGTTTGCTGGCTGTTTGTAAGGATAAAAGGCAGAGCGTTATAAAAACTGTCCATATCCTGCGTTTTCAGCACAAAGCCGCTTTTTTCACGGCTTCGGATTTTCATAAGCTGCATACCAAGCTGCAAAACAAGAAGCTCGTCAAAGACAAGGCGATTTTTCGCAAGCTCGCAGATGTGCATATCTTTTGGAAAATGTATATTCTCCAAAGCATATTCAAGAGAACAGAAATTATACCTTTGCATTATGCTTTTTGGCAGCGGCTCATAGATATTCTTATTAAAAACATTCAGGGCGAGCCTTACTGTTTTTCTGAGCATTTGCTGACTAAGACCCTCTGTGAGGTGATAGACAGGCTGGACTTTATCTTCCGTATCGGCAGAAAGTATCACAGGAGAATTTATCTCTTTTCGCACAAGGTTTCCTGTTATCCTGCCGCAGAGGTAATACTCTTTATCCACTTCAAGCTGTTTATACATATACTCGCTGTTATAGATAACTATAACAAGATCGGTGACGTCATCGGTAAAAATGACTTTGTACACTGACAGACCTTTTCTAATACGGGCTTCGGGGAGTTTTTTAACTACTCTGCCCTTTACTATGCAAGGCTCGTTAGTTGGTGCGTCGGCTATGGGGACAGGCGAGGTATAGTCGATATAACTTCTTGGATAATGACAAAGCAGGTCATATACTGTCTTTACGCCTAATTTCTCATAACATTCGGCACGTTTTTCCCCAACGCCTTTTAGATACTCTATTGGTTTCTCAAGATCTTTTAACAAACCCTCACCACCTGTCAGCTTTTACTCCACTTAATACGATTATATCATACATCACATAAAAGGTCAATGACTTTTATTCAAATCATACATATTTACGCCATTTTTCCTGCACGTTTTGCATTTTTGCACAAAAAAGAACAGATGAAAAAAATCATCTGTCCTTGATAAAAACTATATGTTATTATATTTTCTCGCCAAACTCAGAATACTCGATAGAAGCTCTGATGAAATCTCTGAACAGAGGGTGTGCTCTGTTTGGTCTTGACTTGAACTCTGGGTGGAACTGAACACCAACGAACCATGGGTGTACATTCTTTGGAAGCTCTACTATCTCAACAAGCTTTTCGTCAGGTGAAAGGCCTGCAAGCATAAGACCCTTATCTTCAAGAAGCTTTCTGTATTCATTATTGAACTCCCAACGGTGACGATGACGCTCACGGATAAGATTCTGTGGTGCTGAATAGATCTCAGCACATCTTGAATTGTCTGCAAGCTTGCATGGATAAAGGCCAAGTCGCATCGTGCCGCCCTTTTCTGTGATATCCTTCTGTGAATCCATGATATCTATAACAGGATATGGAGTGTCACCAAACTCGGAAGAATTTGCCCCTTCCAGTCCTGCAACGTGTCTTGCAAACTCAACAACAGACATCTGCATACCGAGGCAGATACCGAACATTGGTATCTTATGTTCTCTTGCATATTTGATAGCTTCGATCATGCCCTCGATTCCTCTGTCACCAAAGCCGCCCGGTACGATTATGCCGTCGCAGCCGTGGAGCATTTCAGCTACAGTGTTCTCATTGAGATTTTCAGACTGTATCCACTTGATATCAACTTCTGCGCTGTTCTCAAAACCGCCGTGACGGAGAGCTTCTGCTACAGAAAGATAAGCGTCCTCAAGCTCAACATACTTGCCAACAAGACCGATAGTTACTTTCTTGTTACAGCTATGAACTCTGCCTATCATTTCCTGCCACTCTTTAAGGTCTGGCTGTCTGCACTCAAGCTTAAGATGATGACAAACAACATCTGCAAGGCCCTCTTTTTCAAGCCAGAGAGGCACTTCATAAAGTGATGGTGCTGTAAGATTCTGTATAACGTCCTCTGCTCTTACGTTGCAGAAAAGACCTATCTTCTGCTTCATATCCTCTGGTATCTCCATTTCAGAACGAAGAACAAGGATATTAGGCTGGATACCGATAGAAAGCAGTTCCTTTACGGAATGCTGTGTAGGCTTTGATTTAAGCTCCTTTGAGCCTGAGATATAAGGCAGCAGGCACACATGTATAAATACGGAATTTTCTCTTCCAAGCTCGATAGAAGCCTGTCTGATAGCCTCGAGGAATGGTGTGGACTCGATATCGCCAACTGTTCCGCCGATCTCTGTAATAACTATATCTGTGTCAGTTGATTTGCCTACTCTGTAAAGACGATCCTTTATCTCGTTGGTGATATGAGGAACGACCTGAACTGTGCCGCCAAGATAATCTCCTCTTCTCTCCTTATTAAGAACTGTCCAGTATATCTTACCTGTGGTAACATTTGAATTGATAGAAAGATTTTCGTCGATAAATCTCTCATAGTGACCAAGATCAAGGTCAGTTTCCGCACCATCGTCAGTTACGAAAACCTCACCATGCTGATAAGGTGACATTGTGCCTGGATCGACATTTATATACGGGTCAAATTTCTGAATGGTAACGCTGTAGCCCCTTGCTTTTAACAATCTTCCCAGTGACGCAGCGGTTATGCCCTTTCCAAGACCTGATACTACACCGCCTGTTACAAAGACATATTTTGTAGGCATATCATTTCTCCTCCATATATCAAAAATAAAACACAAAAAAATCAGGTGAGATCATGTGGACACAACTCACCTTTTCGCTCTTACTAATATCATAACAAATTTTTATACAAAAGGCAAGTGTTTTTTCTATTTTTCTCTGAATTTTTTATAAATTATCAAATAGCTGCAATAATCTCTTGTAAAATTGTTGTAAATTAAAGCGGTTTTATTTGATTTTATAAAAATTGATGTAATTTTAAAGTCAAATTCGTACGAAATTTATGTTGTAATTTGAGGTAAAATAGTATATACTATTATTGTATTATGCTTAAACGAGCTATAGACTTCCGGCTTGCTGACTTTAATCGGAAACGAGGTTTATTTTATGGACAACGACAACAAGAACACCTCCAACACTCAGGGAGATAAGGATTTACAGTCGCTAATATCCAATGCAATAGAAAATAGAAAGATACTTGATGCTTCAAACTCAAACGGACCTACGGGGGTCATACCTATCCCCTCAAAGGAACAGCAGAAAGCTGATCCGATACATGAGTCTGATCCAAAGCAGGATAAGACGCCAAATAAGAAAAAAGGCTGGAGCAAGAAGAAAAAGACGGGCATTGCTCTTGGAATAATATTTGTAGTATTCATTATTATAATTGCCATTATCGTAGGTCTGTTTTTCCACTACACAGGAATGCTTGACAGAACTAAAGACACCAAGATAAATTCAGGCAAAGCGCCTATAAATTCCAGCGAGCTTACAAGTGAGGCGGATACATTTGACGCAAAGGAAAAAGAGGACGAGCTTAAGGCTCAGCTACAAAAGCAGTCCTCCAAGATATCCAGCGAGGACGTAACAAACATTCTGCTCATTGGCGAGGATATCCGTGATACAGAAGAGGAGAGCCGTGGAAATACTGATGTTATGATGATAATTTCCATAAACACCAAGAACAAGACTATTACAATGACCTCCCTTATGCGTGATATGTACATTTACATGGCGCAG
>ERZ780214.764-NODE-764-length-12866-cov-2.04488_pt1 | contig 12866 bp, 14 predicted proteins | sample MGYA00510976_ERZ780214 | MGnify/ENA primary metagenome ERZ780214 (study PRJEB29588, sample SAMEA2154920) | human gut metagenome | biome: human gut; feature: human-associated habitat; material: faeces | place: Denmark | collected 2008/2010 ... | reverse complement strand
CCCCCCCCCGCCACTCTGTTTCGAGTAAAAAGATCGTTACTTAGGATGCTCGTAGTTTCTTAAGAGTTGATTTGTCAGAGGATTGCTCCATCGAATTGAATGTCTTTTTCCGGAAAGGAGAAAGGCCTCGGATTAATGGTTTTGTTCATTATAACACTAAAACTAAATTAAGGTTACCAACAAATCTGTTGTAACGAAGAAGATGGCCCATCAGTACATAACTTACCTTTTTCATCGAAGAATAATCGATCCATACAGACCACTCTATCCCAATTCGGTTTTTGGCAATGCACATCAGCATGGCGATGATAAACAATATACAGATCACCATTCGGAGCCTCTACTATCGAATTGTGTCCCGGTGCAGAAACCCCTTTAGGAAGATCCGTAGTCAAAAGAGGATTATCCTCACTCTTTACCCAAGGCCCCAGTGGACTATCCGCATAAGAAACCCCTACTCCATAAAACTCATAGCCGGTATCATTGGCGGAATAAGTCATATAATACTTTCCATTCTTTTTAAACACATAAGCACCTTCATTGCATCGGTTCCTATCCCAGTTAACCTTTTCCCATGTTTGCGAAGCGCCAGATATAAAAACAGGTTCCCCCATCAATCCGGAAAGGTCTTTTTTTAATTTCACCCCATAAAGTTCACCAGTAGCCAACGTATCCTGCATTCCATTTTTGCTGAAATATACATAAGGCGTCCCGTCATCATCAACAAAAATGTCTGCATCAATGGCAGAATAGCCCAAGTCGAACCAAGGAGTATAAAGATCTATAAACGGTCCTCCCGGCTTTTCACTGACAGCAAGACAAGTAAGCATCCGATCCAAATCTTTCATATAACAACTGTAAGTCATATAAAACCGCCCTTCGTAATATTTCACCTCTGGAGCCCAAAAGCCATAACAGCCGATGTGATCCTTTGGTTTACGATACAAAAGACCTTGATACTTCCACCTAATCAGGTCGGAAGAAATATAATAAGCAAATCCTTCTCCTTCCGGCAATGCAGTCGTACCTGTCAGGTAATATAAACCACCGGCTTTATAGATAAAAGGATCAGCTATATACAATTCAGTACTGTCCGTTGTTTTTAAAGGATTCTCATAACACCTTAACTTCCTATCCGATATTTGATGACAAGAAAACAAAAAAACACTCGACAATACAAGCATCGTTTGATAAAAAAACTTCATATAAATGTTATTTTTGCAAAATATCCAGTAAATGTACTTCTATTTTTCTAATAACAAAACTATTTCCGATTCCTTTTTAAATGAACCCTAATCACATATTTGACAAACTACCGCTAAACTGAAAATTTAGCGGTAGTAGTTCACCAAATCCTATAATATCCCCCAATCCCTACATATGGAGATAAGCCATTTCGGCCAATCCCATAACCGGCCGTGATGCCTATTCCCCAGCGACGGGATGACTGCCGTTTTGTTATAGACATTGTCTTTCGAAATATATCAATACTATCGAGTGAAGGATTATATCCAGACACCCAAGCATGATAATCGTCCGTCAAGTATTCTTTCTGTGTGATCCTGATCGGAACAAAGATCGGCTCTCTCACTGTATCTCCCTCGAGTGTAATGTAGATGGGAAACATCTCCGGCACTGTCTGAATTACTGTTTCGTAGACAGGATAAGGGATGCTATCTCGAATCGTGTCACGATGGATAACAGTATCTGTTTTTTGGACAAAATCGATCTCTGCCCTCTTTGTACATCGGCCGGTCAGAAAACTGAGAAAACAAAGAATCAAAATCTGTATTACATGCCAAGTTTTCATGATTAATATTTCATAGCCATACCCATATTTGGATGCCGCCCGGATATGAAAAAGGCGGTAAATCTCTTAACTTGAAATTACCGCCCTATGATGATATGAAATAATTACGCTATTCTAAATCTATGACATCATGTAACGCCATGACTTTGTAAGCTGCAATTTTTCCATTTACAGTTAGTAAAACTACATCAACTAGATATGCTTTCTTTGTTGGGTTTGAATCTGAATGAAGTATCATTTCTTTTAACTCATCTGTTTCAAACACAACTGCCATTTTATTTTTAGATATAGCATCAATCACAGCCATGTTTCCTTTATCAGTCTCCATATCACTACGCATTTGGTATATGGTCATCAATTGCCTTGAATACATATCTGTAACAGGCTGAACGGATTTAATGGATTTAATTTCCTTTTCCAACTGGTTTTGAGCACTATTACCTTCTTGGAAGTTAAATGTGCAGTTGTAATATATATTGCTTTTATCTCCCTTATTGATGGCTCCGATTGTCGTAATCCCATTATTATCACCGGCTGTAACCAATGCGAGGTCTTTGAAATTTTTACATTCATTCAAATCTAAATCAGGCTTTAGCCCAACACCTTTCGTAAAGAAATCCAACACATTCTTGATGTAAGATGAAAATTCAAGAATGATGTTCATATTTTCTATAAACGGAAGTATTCCAGCTGATGCTATTTCACAAAGGATTATATCAATGCATCCTTCCTCTATCTTTTCTACATAAAGTTTGGATTTAGCAGCTTCTTTGCAATCCCCATTTTTCTTTGCAAATAAAGAAAAAAGATTTCCAATTGCATTCAAAGAAGTCACAAACTCTGATATTTCAATTGGCTTCGAATGCTCAATATGAAACAATATGGCATCCACGTTATTCTTTTGCTCCATCATCTTAACTCAATAAATACAATACAAAAATACAAATTTTAAATACTTGATCAGATCAATTATGTATGCTATAAATCATAATTCGGTAATTCCAACAATTCAAAGAGCGCTTCTAGGGACAAGAGCTATAGCATCTCCCACCCCGCAATAATATCACTCATCTCCGCCTCCCGTCCATTCTCCACCCGGCTCATTCCGGACACAATACGGATCATCTGCTCACGGTCGTTCACATTGATCGAATCATCAGCTGGAATTCCGGCATAATCAGATACAGCCATAATGTAGGCTTCCGTATGGTTATTATCCTCCGGTGGGGCCCAACGGGTAATCAGCTTACGGATAGTGTCGAGCTTGTAATTTTTGAAGTAGTTAGACAATATTTTAAACATAGCCCGGTATCCGTAAGCCATTGTTGTAAATTGCTTAAACGACTTATCCTTGCTTGGACGGATTTCTCCCTGAAACAAATCATCGTTAATCCGGATATTTCCGGGATTATTATTTCTTAAACCTCTTGGTAAATTATTCTTTTTCATTTTTATCCTCCTATTATTAATACCCATTCTGCGGTTCACGATCACCGCATTTCTTTCTCTCACATCTTTTCATGGCAAGTTCAAGCTTTAGATCCGAATAGCTCTCTTTCAAAGTAAAAAGCTCATCCTGTACCTGTCGAAGCCTTCCGGTTTGTTCTACAAAACGTTCTTCTTTTTCTGATAGCTGTTTTTGCAGGAACTCGTTATACTCACGTAAAGCCTTGAACTCCTCCACATCGGCATGGGCGTCCTCAATACGGGCGTTTGTCTTCCGGTTCGTATAGAAGCTAATCCCCCATTTTATCGCCTCGAATCCTCCCAATGTTCCGATGATTGTCAGGATGTCAGTTAATTCTACATTCACTTTACACCTCCTTCCGTTTTTATTTGATCATCTTTGTTACGAGTTTTTTCATTGCCATAAGGCAGTGTTTGTTATTTCTCCGCCTCCGGTCTGTGATAGATGGGAGGCGGATTTTTATATTATTCGCTCGGTTGCTCCTCTTTTAGCGGTTCATCCAAAATTTTGACATACGTCGGCATCGTGAACTCAGAGAACATGCCGTTGCGATCTATGAAGTCAACACGTTGTTTGAGGTATTGAAGTTCTTCATCAGTCAAAGCTATATCTGTTGTTTCCGTTATGGCCGCTGCATCAGTAAATCCGATGTTGATTTGACCACTCCCCATATCCTTGATAACGATACGCTTCTGATCAACCTCCGAGATCGCTATCTTACTGTCTATCGATACTTTCAGTTCCATGTTTTTTCTCGTGTCAAACTGTGGTAACACGGTGTTGAGTATTAATACTCTGTCTTTCAATGTTAAATTCATCTTCTTATTCTATATATAATAAACCTGTTGCACTATCCCATTTTACATTATATTTTGTTCCAGATGTATCTAAATCATTAATCTGGGTTAACGTTGGTAAGAAACTTGCTTTTACACAAGTCCTAAATACCCATGAGGCATCAGATTTAAAATGTCTGACAAAAAAACTTATTTCCCGATAAGCCGTTGCATCAGGATTGTATTTCATTACAATAAATTTTCCGATATTACCTAAAATACCTTGATAAGTTCTTTGAATTTCCATACCTTGAGCTTCTCTTGCTGCAAACAAATTAACATAGTTATTATTCCACGATTTGTCGGTTAAATAAATGCTTGAAAAATTAGATGTGCCTCCATTGAGACTTATAGCATTTAACATTCTAACATTAACATCTCCACTTTGGTCAACTCTAAAATCTGCACTTTCTGGAACTAAACCTCCAGCCCAAAATCTTATAGAACTATTAGATGTGCCATATCCTGTAATCCCAGCTTGTCCATTTCTTAGTAAAATGGCATCATTTGCTGTAATAGTCCCATTTGAAATCACGTTACCTGAGCTATCAACGCTAAATGTCGGATCAGTGGGTGGTTGCCCTTTCGCCCCGGCTGTTCCTCCCGACCAAATACGGATTGTACCAGACGCCGACATTCCACCTGTGCTTCCAAAAGCGATCGCACCCGTAGTTATGAGTCCGCTATTGATCTCCGTTATTGTATTGTCATACTTTGAGGCAAGAACCCATTTAGAACCGCTATATCTATAGATATTCTCCCCATCCACCCATAAGTCATTCGTTCGCATACCTGATGTTGGAGCCGTCGTTTGATAAAATACCCTTGCCTTGTTATTTGCAGTCAATTGGGCGTTGTTGGCTGCATTTGACGCATTCTCTGCATCCGTCAGGGCATCATTTACCCCATCATACAACGGTTGAAGGTTAGGACGGTCGGAAATGTTATTATAACCGGATGTTCCGGATTTGAATATCACAGGTCCGGTTATAGTCCCATTCACCAGATCAATCACCAATCGGGCTAACTTGTCCTTTATCAATCCTGTCGTGATCGTCTGGCCGGCAATCTCAGTGTATCCATAATTCGGAAGCCAAGAGCGTACGCCATCCTCCGGAGTATTGAGCACCCCTACCCAGAAATGATAGAACCCTGTTTCATCCTCTAACTTTATCTGCCGTTCACTGACATATATTGAGCCATTTGTTCCTTCTTTTGGACATTTGGCATAAACATAATAGGCAAGCGAATTATTCAGCCGGAAAGAAGCCGCCGGAATAGCCCATTCACGGATTTCCTCGCTAACGGTAAAGTGTACTAACTTTCCTGTCGTATTCTTGAAATAGTTGGCATCATTGTCCGCATTCGGAATAAACTTCATTCCTATAAGCTCCATCTGCTGGGAATTGGTACCGACGATAAGTTGCGCCGTATGCACGGCCAACGGCTTGATAAGTTCGGTAAAATAATCCCCTTCCGGGTCAAACATCATGCCCAAAGTTTCCATCACGTCCCGCCATGAACGTTTCGTATGTTCCCGAACCGGCTTAACCGCATCCTCAATCTCTTCCGGCACTTTATTCACATCATCCACCAGATCCTTAAAACCATTCGATTCAAGGAAATCGGACAAGGTAAGTTCATACCGGTATGAAGGTGTACCGTCTTTCTCGATATACCTTTTTATTTTGGTAACACGAATCTCTCGATCGATATCCAACTGTTCAGAATATACGCCAACCATCTGGCCACAGGCGATAAAGATGTTTTGCAGACGAAAAACAATTTCATCACATTTTCCTCGTAACTGGATGCGTTTCTCGCACTTGCCATCCAACCATGCTTGCGCCTCTTCCTGTAGCTGTAATGAAGCGTTATCCCTGTAGCTTTGCGGCATTTTCAGGCCGGTAAGGATAAACTTGTCACCGACAGAAAAATTAATGTCACCGGGAACTTTCAAGGCGTTTTCCTGGTCATTCTGCTTTAGTTTGAACTGTTTCAAGTCATTGTCCCAACTGTCTTCAACGATTGCAAGGTCATAGCCAGCCAAGCCGCCATCCTGGAATGTAACGACCACTTCCACCCCGTCCAACAGGCAATCGGTAAGATTGAAATCCATACCGGCAGCTTTCAGAGTGTAATCGTCGATCTTTTCTGTTACGGCAAACTCTCCTTTCGGAAAGATATGGTCGAATTGCATGGACTTTTCTATCCGGCCGTACTTCTCTACATTCTTTTCGATAGAGAGCCGGCCATCAGGCAGAAGAAGATAATCAGCACCATAATCGGGACCGAGATTCTTGTCTGAACCGTATGGATAAAAAACCGTCACAGGTGGCGTATCATCAACAGCGGACACTTCCAGTTCAGTAAAACCCATTCCTTCGCCCTGTGCCAAGACAAGGCCGTTGCTTGAATACTCCCCCCTGCCGATATTTATTGTCTGACCGGATATCCAGTATTCCGTATTCAATTCTTTAATGAGTTCGTCAAGTACCGTCCCGACTTTCTTATCTTTGAAAGAAAGGGTAATCATCCGGGATTCGATACAGGATCCGGCCACCCAATCTGATCCTGTACGGTTCATGTTTTTGACAAATAGGATTAGCCAGTCACGGGCGGTACCGGTGTAATAGTCGAAGTTCTTTTTCCGCTCCGGTGTACCATGAAGGAAAAACTCTGCATCCAAAAGGTCGTACCGACTTGAATAGAACTGAACGGTATATTCCCAACCAAGAGATGTCTCCTTTTTCGTCACCTTCTCATTATGCCGGATCTTGTATTTTGTCCCTTCAAAGTCTATATAGTCGTTGATTTGAAGGTTTACCACATTTCGGGAAAGAAAATTCAGGGTAAGAGTGTCCTCACCCATAATCTCTTCGACCGTATAACTATTATCCTTCAGATAAACGTCACAAACTACCGTATTTCCGCGCTTTATTTCCATACTGCTAAATAACCTACTTATTTTTAGGCAATAAAAAACACGGCAACCGGATATATGACATTTTACCGGTTGTCGTGTTTTAATATATAAGGTAGATGTTCTGTTTATGGTAGATTTCTAAAGCGCAAGTCCACACGCGCCAAAAGTCGTAGACAACGCTGCAATCTCACACCAGAACATCGGCTTCGTTGATACAAAGTCCTGCCATATATTACCACTCAACCGTTTACTCATGCCTATTACCGTGTAAACGATAAAAGCCAGCCACACCGGAATAAGAACCCACCAGAAAGACGTGCAGCCAACCCATAGCTGAGAAGAAAGCAACGTCAATGCCGCCGATCCACAATGAATGCGGTTTATCCAAGTGTCTTTGAAATCAGGAGCCAAACCGACACCAATCAAACCGATACAGGCTGCGATCGCCAGCAACCGCATAGTAAAGGTTGTACTCATTTCCCAAATGACCGGGAATAGGAACATAGCCGTCAGTGCCATGCTTGCTCCAAAGATCAATTTATGATCAAGAGTATAATACGTCGCACTAATTGAGTACGGTACACCTTTTGCCTTTATACAAACTGCTGCCGTATAAACTGCTATAACCAAAAAAGAAATAATTAATAATAACATGATTTTCAAACTTTAATGTTTAACTTTGTTTCCGGAGACCCTCGGTCCCCTAATTTTCTTTTTTTTACAGCCTCCAATCTGTGATAGCCTGGAGGCTGTTTTATTATTCTTTCGCCACCGAACATTTTATATCTCCATTTGTTTTAAAAGAAAATACCCAACCTGGGGTTGGCGATTATCAATAATTTTTTCTGAATATACATTTGCTGTCTTTCTGCTGTGACAGCCCAAAGACAGTGTCACTAATTTATTAATACGGCCTTGCAGGCGGAGTGAAGTTTGATGTCCAACGGGCAATATTACTGATGCGAAACTCGTCAATCATACCGTTCAGATACAATCCATAATCTCGATATTTTCCGATCATTAAAGAACTATAGTACCCTGAAACCATCGTTGATGTGAAACCAGACGCATACACTCCATTTACATACACTTTCCAATATCGAGATTGTGACCTGACGATCGCAAGATGAACCCACTGATCCCGTGGCATCGTAAAATAGCATATTGCATCCCCTCGGGTTCCACCATACTGCAATCCAAAGAAAATGCGTCCGTCAGATTCCTCCATTATATCAAAGCTGTAATTTCCATAAGCAACGCCTTTTGACATTATACCGTTTTTCACACCACTTTTCAGTTTAATCCAAAAATCGACGGTATAGTTTGGATATAGGGACTCGTTTATGGCATTCGTTCCACTTACCTTTACATACCCGTTTCCTGAAAACGAAACGCAATTCTTGAATTTTCCCACTACATAGGACATATTACTACCAACATAAGGCTTGCCTGAGACTTCATCTTTCAATGATCCATCAAAATGTAGCAACAACAAAGTATTCTTGTCTACTTTCTTCCGTCCCATCATCGATCTTATCATACCAACCTCCTTTCCGCCGAAAGTCGGTCAGATACTTTAGTTAAGAGGTGTTTACCCCCCCCCGTTAACATTTGTAAACAATTATTTCTCATGACTTTATCTCCTATTTTTTAGTCGTTAATATCTTGTTTCATCTTTTTCAACGGCAGATCATTCTTCGTAAGCCCAATAGCGGATCAGGACAGTGCCATCACCGCCATCACCTCCAATAGAAGATGGGCCACGATATGCACCACCACCTCCTCCTTTACCGGCGTTACTTCCTCCTTCTCCGTCCATACCTTTTCCTTCATTGTAATCGGAAATTCCCGGTAAATACTTTCCTCCTTGTCCCGATCCTCCTCCAGCATTTCGTTTACCGAAAGACTCACCAAAATCACGAGTTGTATGTCCTTGTCCTTTTCCTGCCGTATCTCCCGTCCATTCGCCTAAATCTCCATCTCCTCCGTCAGATCCACCGTTACCTGGACCTCCTCCAGAACCTCCATTACCGCCAGATGATTGAGAGCCTCCTTTCCCTCCGTTAGCTCTATAAGTAGAACTCATGAATTGGGAAAATCCTCCGTCATAAGCAAACCCTGATACGACGCCATTTCCACCTCTTCCCACCGTAATCGGAATTGTTTGACCAGAAACCACTGGAATAGAATTTCCATCTTTCCACCCTATATTATTAGATTTGAAGGTCTTGGTATATCCACCACCTCCAGCATCGCCACTTCCACCACCGACACCACCGACAAGAAACACATCGACCTCCTTGCAGCCTCGCGGAACAACCCAGGTGTAATTTCCGGCAGGAAAGAACCTCTTCGTAAATAATTGCAACTTCTTTTTCCCCATCATCGACCTGATCATATACAACCTCCTTTCTTGCGATTAGAAGTTGTAAATTGTTTATTTAGAGAGCGCCCCCATTTAACTTTTAATAACATAACCTGTTTCATTGTTTTACCTCCTGTACAATTGTGGGCAAGTCTTTCAAGTCGTTCGGATAACCTGTAACGGTTGTCAGAATGCAGAGATAGGTCACGCCGTATTGCTCATAATACTTGTCCTTCTCGAATGCCATACCTTGTACGTATGGGATCGGATCCTCCAATGTCCCTGCGTGCTCAACGGTAACCACCTTGTAAAGATCCATTTGTCCGGCCGGAATCCAATCAGCTTGCAAGGCATGATCCTTGATAACCTCGTAGAGCAGGTATTCCTGGGCTTTCTCGGCTTTATACCGGAAACGGAACCCCGGCAAACCATCCTTAGGCCCGGATACCTTTTTCCCGAACTCGGCCCCCTTATCTCCCCACACGGGGAAAAGGACTTGCATCTCCAACGCCTGGTTCGCGGTAAGGGGGACGCTGTTCACCATCGAGCGGGCGAAAGTGACGGCTTGCGCTTCCGGGGATTTAGCGATTGCCTTATCTGCTTTAGTTTGCAAGGCTGCCGTTGTTGTATGGATCATTTCAGGATAGCCTTCCACCACGATAGCTTCGCCCTCCTCGGCTGTTTGGGCGGCATCGATACGGGATAGCAAGCTGTCTGTCACCTTGCCGCATTGCTCCGAATAGTCCGCTATTTCGTTAAGAGCAACCGTTAAGATATTCGAGGCGTAAAGATGACCGCCTACTTCGACTTCTTCCTGCCGGCCACACTTATCCTTCACTTGCAGGGTGTTCGAGACATATGCGTCCTGTTCATCAATATAATAATGATGGATGTCTTTGTCGTAGATTTCCTGCCGTTTGGCATCACGGGCACGCCAAAGCAATTCTTCCGGTGTCGGCTGTGGTTCCGGTGTCAGTGCCATGTACCAGCATTCCAACGGTGAAGCTTCCGGATAGTCGTTATGATACTTCTCCTGTTCTTCGTTAAGCAAGAGATAAGCGCCATCTTCAAACTCTTCAAGAGTTGTGCCTGTCTTATAGGAAGCAGGTAAGACTTCTTCTATAGGCCAAAAGTTTATTTGTTTTTGAATGTATAGCATGATATTGTTCGTTTTTAAATTACACATACGGTTTAGTAGGAGGAGTGAAGTTTGATGTCCAACGGGCGATATCACTTACTCTGAATTCATCTATTTTTGATTTTATAGAATATAGAGGATCACCATCTCTCCTGTTTTGTCCTCCTAATCTTAAACTATAACTCGGAAGAATAGAACTTTTCAAAAGACCTTCCCCTTTCAAATATCCATCGATAAAGATCATAACATTCCAATTATGACATACCACTGCTATATGTGACCATTTTTTTAAAGTTGGATATGTGTACGTGGAAATAAAGGATTCAGATGTATTATCGGCATGAAAGGTTATACCCAAACCATTATAAATATATAAAAATAGTGCTCCACATTGTCTTATACTGTCTCCTGCTTGGGTGCAACCGAATAATAATGATTCATTTCTTTCATTAGGATATATCCAAAAATCAATAGTAAAATACCCTGTAGATATAAGATTAGCATACCAAGACCGGTCCAACAATAATACTCCATTTCCAAACTGGCCACAGGACTTGAATCTTCCATTAGAAAGGATAGTTACTGATCCTTCTTTAGAGACAGATTTTCCCAACATATCGTGAATAGGCTCTTTATCAAAGTTTAATAGAAAGACCGTATTATCATCAGGCATACCAACATTTTTTCCCATCATCACCCTTCTCTTCATCTTTCACCTCCTTTCATTATACTCTCACGACAATTATCCCATGTTCTTTTTTCAGCGATACCCCTGTGGCTTTACCAGCTGGCAGTTCAACGCTTGTTTCCTCCGATTGCCAGCCCGAACCGTTTGGGATCGGTTGGTTAATCGTTGATCCGGTGTTGTTTTTAATGGACAGATAAAACTCCTGCATCTCAGGAACGCTTCCTATATTCGCAAAGTTGATCGCCTGCACAGATGTACTCGAATAGGTAAAACGCAAGTTATACGGTGATGAAGGAAGCGACTTTAAGGTACCGACATCGACATACTCTTTCAGCCTCAAAGAGTCCGATACCTTCGTTTTCTCTTCATTGCTGTAATTATTGTCGGTATGGACATACGCGGCATCCTTGACCGTGTGTTCGTCATTCTGAAGCTGGGAGAGCTTGGTCGGGATGCTGTTCTGAACATTCGCGATGCTCTGATTCAGCCCGGCGATAATCCCTTGCAACGTCTGTGTGTCCTCCACGCTGGCAAGGAAGGCAATGATCTCGTTGAACGATTCGATGGCACTCGATGCGTCACCCGAAACGAGCGTGTTGACTTGCTGCTGCAAGGCTGTCAGCGCGTTCCTGATTTCCGTGTCGTCGTAGCTTTCCCCGTCCTGTCCTTCGGCTACCACCCCCGTATCTTCTTCGCCTATTTTCCAATGCTTGGTTTCCGGATCGATCGAAGGAACCGGGGCATCGTTTCCCCGAAGGTTCGGGGTGTCGAACTTACCTTCAGCCGTCGTGATCGTCAGGATATAGGTCGTGGCATCATTCGTTTTAATGTGACCTTCACCTCCTGCATGACGGCCGGCAACTGGGCAAACGTATGAACGCCATCAGCCAGCTTCATGTTGAATTTACCGTTTTCCAAACGTTCAAATAACCAGACTGATGTAGGGTAGACGGTTGCGTTATCGGCCCATTCAGCCGTCGTCAGTTCGATCTGTTGATAAATAAATGCACCTTTCTTACTCATTGCTTAAATATCCTTGTTTTATCGTTCGTACTGATTCATTGTAATAATTGGCTCCTGTCAGATAAACATTACCGGGCAAGGCTGTACCGCTGCCGGATTCCTGCCACGAGGCTTTTCCCCCGGCAAGATCATAAAGCCGGTAGAATACATATTCGCCATCTTCCGCTACACGCACATCATCACCGATACGAAAATTGATGGTTGTACCGTCGGTATTGACATAGCTCAATGTATTTTCGTCCGGGATAGCCTCCAACGTCGGGATCTCCGGTTTGTTCTTGATGTAGTTCTTATTGACAGGATCGGTAACGTTCCAGTCGGGTTGCAGTCCACTGATGACTCCTTCGGCGGCTTCGGCTGCACGATTGGCGCGGTCGGCGGCTGTGTTGGCCTTGCCGTTTGCGACTATGGTATCTTCCTTTGCTGCATTAGCAGCCAAAGCAGCCGTATCCGCCAGCCCTGCCTTTTCATTGGCCAGAGTAGCGGCAACATTGGCTGTATTTGCCGCCTTGTCTGCATTTTCTTTTGCCGTGTTTGCGGCCAAAGCTGCATCCGTCGCCGATTTTGTAGCAGTCTCGGCAGAAGCTATGGTATCATCCGCACGCTCTACAG
>ERZ780214.760-NODE-760-length-12991-cov-1.656_pt1 | contig 12991 bp, 17 predicted proteins | sample MGYA00510976_ERZ780214 | MGnify/ENA primary metagenome ERZ780214 (study PRJEB29588, sample SAMEA2154920) | human gut metagenome | biome: human gut; feature: human-associated habitat; material: faeces | place: Denmark | collected 2008/2010 ... | reverse complement strand
CTTATTACAAATATAACGTGCTATTTGGTATGATTTCGGTGCCATTTGACACAAACTACTGTTATGGTTAATTTATATCTAATAAATTTAAGACTCCAATACTAGATATTGCCATAATGACTCCAGCAAGCATTATACCGCATAAACATGCCATAATACTCTTCTTAAAATCCATTCTCAATATACTGGCTGCAAGTATTCCAGTCCACGCACCTGTTCCGGGAATCGGAATACCTATAAAGAGTACAAGCGCAATAAACAATCCCCTTCCTGCGGTATCTTGCAATTTTTGTCCGGCACTCTTGCCTTTTTCTATACAAAATCTAAAAAATTTTCCTATTACTTTCTTATTTTTTCCCCATTCAAGCAGTCTATGCGAAAAAAGGTAAACAAACGGCATTGGAAGTAAATTTCCCAATATGCATATGGCATAAGCCGGTAAAACCGACACTCCCATAGCAATTCCTGTTGGTATCGCAACTCTTAGTTCTGCCAATGGTATCATTGAAATCAAAAAAATTATTATATAGTTCATATTATTTTGCTAACATTATTTTTGTTAATATCATTACAGCACCAATCAGATTCCAAGTGCCGTGTATTGAAATATTTATCCAGATATTTTTGTATTTTTTATAAATAAATCCTAAAAGTATTCCTGACAAAAAATAGTCTAACCATTGACACAAAAATAGTAGTATATTTGTGTTTCCAAATGAAGAAAGCATATGCATTGTTCCAAACAAAAATCCTGTCACCAATACTGCACACAGTTCTCCATATTTGCTGAAAAACCGAAACAATATACCTCTATAAATTAACTCTTCAGTAAAAGGTCCCATAATTACACTCATGATAACAGCAAAAATAGGATAATCCACAAAATATCCACTAACGTTTGACTGATTTGCAGGAACCGATATATTTGAACACACTATCCTTTCAATAATTCCAGCGATGCAGCTTAACAAGAATGCAATTCCCACACCTGCCAAAACTCTTTTTATATTTACAGAAATTCTGTCAGCTTTGAATTTTTTAAATGAAGTGATCAAATATTGCTTCATTGCCACTCCAATCATGATAATTAAAGTCAACTGATAAATCATATTTATCAGCACTCCATAAAAAATATTCTTTTCTTTTAAAGTAGAAATAATACCACTAGCTCCTATGAGCATAAAACAAACATGAATTATTACGACTCCAAATATTAGCTTTTTATGATTCATATCAGTTGATATATAATTGTTTTCTTTTTTCATCTCTTTGTACTCCTCATTTTTATATTTCCTCTCTTGTTTGCCAATTATATTAATCATTTTTTCTCTTAAAATGTCGTGAATATATGATATCTATAATAATTACTCCTAATAAATACAGACACAATGAGAATCCATTATTTAAATAATTAACATGGTCAATCCTATTAACTGCTATTCCGATATCACAATATGCTATACTATATAATAATAGTATGTAGTAATCTTTTTTGTAAATTGTTTTTTTAATTTCTACATTATATAATGTAGTAAACAGCAGCAATACACTTAGTATTCCTACTGGGTTTGGTATAATTACAATCGATGCAATAAAAGAAAATAATGATATAACATATAATAAATATTTCATTCAATTCTCACTTCCTATAATTTTTCTTTACACTAATCCAGAAAAGTAATATACTCAGCCTAGGTACTTTTCTTAAAAGTGCTTACTTGTTTGGAGCTCTAATGGTTTTCGCGATTTATATCTGATTTAATTTTAATATGCTATTGCATCCACACAACTAATAATCCAATAAACCATAAACATAATAAAACCAATTCCACAAAATTCCTTTTTGAAGTTGAATTTATTAACATTGGCTTCATCTTTAATAATAAACACTGTTTTGGCTTTAAGTATCACTATTATGGCAGCACTTATTACAAATATAATTTCTGTTAAAATTGTATATCTCTCGCTCGGTATATAACCCGATATTATCGCTCCAAATAAATTAAATGCCATATGCAGATAAATCGCATACCTTACTTTACCTGTAATAAGTACAATATTCGCACACACTATTCCCATAAAAATGGTATATAAAAACTGTTCCAGATTTGCATGAAGCATACCAAAAAGCATACTGCTTATTAAAATTGCTGTAACCTTGCCATATGGAAGTAATTCTTCCAACAGCACCTTTCTGAATAATAGTTCTTCAAATACAGGCGAGATGATTACAACACATACAAGGAGTATCCATGCCGGTACATTTCCTATATAATTTTCAACAACACCCAAATTTTCTGTATGAACCAGATATCGCTTAATAAACTCAAGTATAATATCCGTAATTTCTGACAATATTGTTGTGCCACCCAATAAAACGAGCAGATATCCGATGCCATCCCAAACCGTAAATTTTTTATTTAACGATATTTCATTTATATTGATTTTCTCGATTTCTTTAGTAAAAATCCTAAAAAAATAAAAATATCCTACGCTGGCGATGCTACCACAGATCACCTTAATTGATTGCATATCCAGTAGTAAATTTAAAGCTCCCATAATAACTAATACTACACCGCTCAATATGCTTGAAAACAACATAGATATAAGCAAAGCTCCACTTATTCGGCTAATTTTTTTCATTCTTATATTATCTCCTTTTCATAAGGTAACCTAAAATAAATACTATTTTAGGTTACCTTCCATAATATTATCCGTATATATGTGATACACCCTCACAATAATAATGAATAATTCGTCCTACATAATATCCCATTAAATCTATTAAAATGCGGCATTCATTGATTAACCAAATACATTAAATTATGCATCAAATTGATGCTCATATGAGCTGCTATCCCAAAAACAACATTTCCTCTTTTTATATAAACCAGACAAAACGCAATTCCGGCTAATACATATTGTATTGATTGCAGACAAAGCTCATTTAAACTTATTGCCCCTATAGATGGTATAAAATGCATTAATCCAAATAGCACTGATGATACAATCACTTTAATTATCAGACTTTTATTGATAGAGCTGAATATAAACCATCTAAAAATCAGTTCTTCTAATATGGGTCCTATAAATGCAGAAAGAATCATAATAGCCCAATAATGTTCTTTCATTGTCATTCTGAGCGTAATTTCATTTATGCTTTGCTCATTATTTCCGGATGCCAAAATAAACTGCCTAATATTGTAAACAATACTATTACAGCAAATGATTTGATATATCCTGAAGCTATTGATTTGATATCATACTGTCTTATCTGTTTTATATCTCTTAAAATACCTGTTCCATAAAGGCTGAATAAAATAACTATAGCTATAAGATTCCATAAATAGTTTGTTATCAGATACGCATCCGAATAGCTCATTGCTTCAAATACCGATTGTATAACAGGCAATAAAATATATTTTTTTCCTATCAAGTACCAGACCGGAAAGAATATCCAGCCAATATACCATTTATTGTTTTCTTTTTTCATTACCATTTCTGCTTTGATTGGCTTTTATTCTGCAATGTTTCTTTTTTGAAATACAGAAAGAGCTATCAATGAACATGTAAGAATAACTATTGCTGAAGCAGGCATTGTTTGCATTCCCATGCACCATCCTGCTATAATAAGTGCAATTTTATTATTCTGCCCTACTATTAATATACTCAAGAAAATAATTACAAATAATGGTACTAAAATCAAATCAAATATTTTCTTCATTTTTATATTTCCTACTCTTCATCTTTTTTATTAAATTTTGAATATATCAACATTCCTAATGACAACCCAAGTGATACACCAATTGGTAACATTGCAATATTCTTTGTAACAACACTCATGCAAGTTCCCAGTGCTGCTCCTATTACTACTAAGCCTATATGAATTGCTGTACTCTTTTTCATATTATAATATCCTTTCATTTTTTGCCAAATTTATATAGATATCTTTATTAAATTTTGAAGCTTTAACAGTGTTATCAGTATCTCTGTTTGCTATACATACTACCACCATAAGAAAAAACAAACAATATATATGTGCTATTTGGTATGATTTCGGTGCCATTTGACACAATCTACTGTTATGGTGAATTTATATCTAATAAATTTAATTATAATTTTATGTAATGGTATCTGGCACCAATATGGTCAAAATCATTGTTTGCATATTCACTATACTCTTTTATGCACCAAAAAAGCAATCACTATGGCATGAACGACACTTTTTAGGTATGAACGACATAGTGATTGCTTTTTTATATAACTTTTTTCCTATTATTATATATTTATTGTTACAATAAATCTTTCATTTTCCTGAAATATTCTCATATCTCCATCATATTTTTTTACAGTTCTCCTTACATTTTCTAACCCAATACCATGATTCAGCTTATCCTCTTTTGTAGTAATAAACTTTTGTTTTTGATTTATAATACTTTCCATATCATAACTATTACGAACCGAGATAAATATTTGTGAATTATAACCGGCTATCTCAAACTCAATTATTCTTTTGTCATCTTGTATTTTTTCGCAGGCCTCTATGGCATTATTTAAGAGGTTCGATATTATTGTGCACCGTTTCTTTATCCCAACAGCCACCGGCGAAGCTCGTATATATATCCATTACAATGTCATATATTTATGTAATTGTCGCGGTGCTATTTAGCAATAAATCGTAAAAATCACTTTAATCTTTGATTTATTTTATTTATAATACAAATATAATCTTTATGGAGGCTGCAAGTATGTATTTAATTTACAAACTTTACTTTTCCTTAATTAACAATCTTATAATTGTACTGTTTTTATTTCGCTTCTCAGAAAATAATATGCATACTGTCTTTTCCATAAAAAGAAAAATAATAGTTTTTACACTTGCTTCACTGTACTCTATCGTTCCATTATCAAGATTTGACTTAATTATTTCTAACGTCTTTTTCTTATTGACACTTTATTACCTGTCTGATTTTAACCTTAAACAAAGTATTATAATTCTTATAAAATTTGAGATATTACTCCATATAGCATCTGCTATTATATGCTTTTTACATAGCCTGCTATTTTCTGATGCTCAATTGCTATATGATAATGTGATCTATCAGGATTACAAATCCATTCTTGTGGAAATAATAGCTTACGTTGTTTATTGCCTGTATTGCAATCTTTTCAAATCAAATACTATCAAAAACATGTACTTGCTACTCTTCAATATCACTATTTTAGGCATTTGTTTATTGTTAAGTTACATAACCTTGTACATCTGCTACTCACTTCCAAAATCCTATATGCTTTCAGCTATTTTTGCCATTATTTTCGTACTTATTATCATATGTATTTCACTATATGATAAATTTCTGGCAGTCATTGAAGAAAACACTAATTATCGGTTCAAACTTGAACTTGATAAAATGGAACAGGTATATTCTGCCAAGCTCGACGATAAATTAAATCAGCTCCATTCTTTAAGACATGATATGAAAAACCATCTGATAGTAATTGATGGTTATGCTTCACAGCACAATGATAGGAAAATTCATGAATATATTCATAATATTTCTGAAGACCTTTCTCTGACAAATGCTGTAGATTCAGGCTCTCATATAGTCTCAGCTCTTATAGCTGAAAAAGAGAACAAAGCAAAGTCACAAAATATCAGATGCGAAATTAATATAAGTACACCCAGTATTAATATTGACGATTTTTCAATTACGACCATAATAGGTAATCTGTTTGATAATGCGATAAAAGCAGCCTCTGAGTGTGAACATGGCTGGATCATATTCTCCCTCACCCAGACCGGCTCATATATGAATATAGTTATTGAAAATTCCTGCTCCGGAAATATTATAGAAAACAATGGTGAATTTACATCTACCAAAAATGACAAGGTCTTACCTCATGGAATAGGCATAAAAAATGTCCGTAAAGTCGTTTCCAACCTTAACGGACAAATTGATTTTTCTTATGCCAGCGGATATTTTAGCGTAAAGGCAGAGCTCCCTAATTATAGTTAAGTTCCTGCTCCTTATATGCTCTCCTTATCTTGTTCATATGAAGCTCCTTTATCTGATCATGATATTTCCTGCTCAAAGGAACCTCCATGCCTCGTCCAAAGCATACCACATCTTTTTTTACTTCTTTAATGTAATTAAAATTGGCTATATACCCCTGATGTGTATACATAAATACATCATTATCCAATCTTTCATATACATTTTTTAAAGGCTCATAACAGCTTATTTCCTCATCAATTTTATGGAATACACACTGGTTCCTGCGTTTTTCTATATATAATACATTTTGAAGGTCTATGAGAACATCTTCATATCCGGATTTAATTTTTAGATATCTTTTTTCCGCTTTTTGTGCATTTTTACGATAATCAATCTGAATTTTTGCTTTTTCGATAATGTGCTTTACCTGTGTATATTTTATCGGTTTCATGACATAATCAAGTGCATCAAGTCTGAATGCCTGTATCGCAAATGCATCATAACTCGTCACAAATGAGATACATACCCATTGGTCGATTTTTCTTAATGCATCAGCCATCTCAATACCTGTCATACCGGGCATTTCCACATCAAGAAACAATAAATCATATTCCTTACTCTTAGAAAGTATATTATTCATAAGTTCTTTTGCATTATCATAGAGATCGATGCTTACATTAATATCCATTTCATTTCCGTATTCACTCACGAAATTTTTAAGTTCATTCCGAAAAAATTCTTCATCATCGCATATTGCTGCTCTTATAGTTTCGTATTGCATATATTAAATTCCTTAAAATCCCCCTATAACCACCTTACAGTCCTTCTAAGCGTCTTACAGTTACAATGTCATATATTTATGTAATTGTCGCGGTCTACCTCTATCACGGTATAGTAATTCTTTCCAAGCTTTTTCCTGACATTTTCCTGTATTGCATTGCATATATCATCATCTGAGGTGATATAGCCGAATGGAACTGCAATGTCAAAAACCAGATTCGTATGTGTATCACCTCTGATAATACGGAAATCGTGCATATTTATGTGCGAATCAAGCCCTTTTATCACAGAGAGCACCTCGGCCTTCAGTCCGGCTACCTCCTCATCCTCTATCGCTACCGGATCCATGTGGATGGTCACTATACAGCCCAGCTCCCTTCGTATCCTGCGCTCCAGATTATCGATTATATCGTGCAGCTCGACCATATCTCCGTCCTCCGGCACCTCTGCATGAAACGATACTATCCTGTGTCCCGGTCCATAATCATGCACCATAAGGTCATGCATACCGAGTATGTTTTTGTCAAAGTCCAGTACCATCTCCTTAAGTCTGTCGACAAACTCCGGCTCCGGCTTTGCTCCAAGCAGCGGGTCTATCGCCTCTCTGGCTGACGATATTCCTGAATAGAATATAAACAATGACACAAATACACCGCCTATTCCATCCAGATTGAGTCTTGAAAAGTGCGCTATGAGTGTGGCTGCAAGTACTACAGATGTAGCGATACAGTCTGACAGACTGTCCCTGCCTGTCGCTTCGAGTGTTGATGAATCAAGCTTTTTTGAAAAATAGAAATTGTATACCGCCATGACGCATTTTACTGCTATTGATGCCAGTAGTATCGCTACAATAAGCCATGAAAACTCTATGTCCTGCGGCTTTATGATTTTGCCAAAGGAATCCCTGAACAGCTCAAAGCCCATGATGAGTATGATTGCTGCAACTGCCAGTGTAGCCACATACTCCATCCTCGCATGTCCGTATGGATGCTCCTCGTCGGCTCTCTGTGCCGCCATCTTGAAGCCCGCTATCGTGATGATTGATGAGCCTGCATCTGACAGGTTGTTGAATGCATCCGCAGTGATTGAGATTGCACCGCTAAGCATTCCTGCAAATAGCTTGCCGGCAAAGAGTATGAGGTTTAAAAATATACCGACTATACCGCACAGCATGCCATATTTATTTCGTTTTTCAATGTCTGTTTCTGTCTTTGGCATTTACTTTACCTCTATTTTTATTTTATATCCTGATTTACAGCTTATTTCACCGCTCCGAATCTGTCGAACGGGTAATATCTGAATATCGCTTTTGCAAGTATATCGTCCTTAGACACATATGTGTGCTCCCAGACTCTTGCGTCTGATGAGCCATTTCTGTTGTCACCGAGCAACAGATATGAGTCCTGTGGCACCTTAAACTCGTAAGGTCCGGCATTTACTGTCCACGCATCCTCACCGCTCTGGTTTGACTTGAGATAATCCTCCTCAAGCGCCTCACCGTCTATATACACCTGACCGTCCTCTATGGTGACTGTCTCTCCCGGCAGACCTATTACACGCTTGATGTATTTCTCAGAAGGCGAATCCGGTGCATTGAATATGACTATGTCCCCTCTCTTTGGGTCAGAAAATGTATATGCGAGCCTGAAGCCAAATATGTCATCTCCAATCTGTATGGTGTTCTCCATCGAGCCTGACGGAATATTTGCATTTATAATGACATAGTTCTTTATGAGTATTGCCGCTACAATGGCGAATGCGATTGTTAACACCCAGCTTAAGATTTCCTTGACAGGTGATGTTTTTTCCTCCGGCTTTTTTGGCTCCATCTCATCGGTTGTTTTTGTGTCTTCATCGTTGTTTAAGTCTAATATCTCCATTTTCATGTTCTCCTTATTCATGCTTCAATGAGTGTTTGATAATATATGTCATGGCGGTACAACCTATGGTGCCATCCACCACTTTATAAAGTCCTTCCTTGTAAAATAAAGACTTGTAAGCCCGTAATCTGCGATTTCCTTATCTGTAAAGGTCTTTGCTATATACGCATTGATTTCATCCGGGAAATCTCTCTCGAGGCACCACTGTGCCTGCAGGCTCATTGGCTTTTCCAGCTCATATTGGTGCACGAGCTCGCCTCCAAAATCTATGATACTGTTCCATCTGGATGCATTGCCCAGTATCCTCTGCTTGATATTTTCTATGATCACAGCTCTTGCAATCCTTACCTTTTTGTACTTTTCGGCGCGCTGCAAAAGCATTGCATTGCGGTTGTGGGTATTTATCACCAGCTCCATCGGGTCTGTCAGCTCATTTGACACCAGACAAAATACAGGGTCCAGATCATAATACTCCGGTCTTAGCACGTAGTCGTTTCGAAACGATGCTGCCGTCTTTGCCACGGTTAGGTCTGCCGATACATCCGTGTATATGATGCCCGGCATGTCACCCATAACATACTCCATAGATGTGATATACGGTGTCATAAACTGCCAGAAAGCTCTGATATTCTGCTCAAATACTATGATATCGTACTTGTCAATAAACTGACCATAATCATAAGGGTAGTTCTCCCTATAGTGTGCAAAAAGTGCCCTCTGCATGAACGCTATCTTTATTTTCCGCCCGATAAAGCCGTTTATTACTGTCCTCACCGGGACCTCTACCTCGCGCTCCTTTATATATACAAGCACCTGTACAGCTCTGCTTACCAGCTCGTTTTCCGCCTCGTATTCACATACCAGCCGTTTTCTGCCATCTGACAGATACTGGCCAAGTGTAAGCGGGCTCTGCCCAAAGGCATCTATGATAATCTGTCCTATATACTGGCGGAGCTCTATGAGCTTTTCATCGAAGGCTGCTCCGTCTCTTGATATGCTTATATTTAAAAACCTCTTTTTGATATTGAGCTGATACGAGAAATTGTCTATCCATGATGGTGCAAGCCCCAGTATGTCTGTAGCATCTGACACAAGAACTCCCTGCTGGTACAGCGTGGACTTATGAAAATACCCCTTGTGCTTTGGATGATATATGGCAACATAGCCCTCAAGCAGGCTGTTATCCACTCGTATGATATTCATGCCAACAAGCTCATTCATCGGATAGTTCCACTTTGCCTTTGGCTGTGACAGGCATACCTCCCTCGTATCACACCTGATATTTACAGGTATAGGCAGTGTAAGCATATAGTGCTTTATGGTTTCTACTATAAAGTCCAGATCTATATACGGCGCATATGATGGTTTTACGGGGATAGAGATGCGTGTGCCCGGTGTCTTTTTCTGCGATATGACATACTCTATCTGGCCGCTCTCTCCAAACCACTTTGCCATGACCGGTGCGGTATCCTGCGGATTGCTTATGTTCCAGGCAGTGTTTATGACCTTATCCTTTTTCGACTCGATGAGCACAGCCTTTGAGACTGTAAAGCACGAGCATATCCCGATGCCATAGTGAGAATACGGCTCATACTTCAGCTGCTGATTGAAGAAATCTGTGCTTGTATAATAGCTTGCCCCTATCTGTGCGATAAAGTGCTCCAGGTCATATTCATTTATGCCTATTCCATTATCCTCTATCGTAAACAGTCTTGTATCACTGCTGTACGTGATGTCTATGCGTGGCTCATATATGGCCCTGACATCGCGCATCTGGCTTGCCTGCTCCATCTCAAGGAACTCCGTGCCCCAGCTCCACTCAAGTGCCTGCCGCACATTGCAGGCATCCATGGCATTGAGTAAAAGCTCCCTGATAAAGACCTTCCACGAAGCATAAAACTGCTGACTTGCAATAAGCGGAAGCATATTTGATTTTCCTAACTCTACATCGATGCTTTTCATGCTTTATCCGACTGCCCGTAATAGCTGCCGTAGTAATTGCCATAGTACCCACTGACATGGCTGTTTTTCTTGTTGTTTACCTTGTTGAGCACAGCCCCCAGTATCCTCACTCCCGATGCCTCGAGCTGTTTTTTCACACTCTGAATCATCCTGGCGCTCGCCATGCCCTGTCCTATCACTATTATAGCTCCGTCACAATACTTTGCTACAACTGCCGCATCTATGGCAGCTCCTATCGGTGCACAGTCTATAATTATGTAGTTAAAGTGCTCCTTACCGAAATTAAGAAGCTCCTGAAAGTATTTTTTCTCGAGAATCTCTGTCGGATTCGGCACAGACGGCCCTGCAAATATCATAAAAAGGCCCGGTATTTCCGTGCCATACATCACTTCCTCAAGACGTCTCTGACCGGAAAGATAGTGCGACAATCCGCATATCTCCCCTCCACTTGCCACTGTGGCACGCAGACGCCCTGCAAGGACTGATTTACGCATATCAGTATCTATGAAAAGCACTCTATTTCCTGACTCTGTAAGCGACCGCGCCAGATCAAGTGCCACGGTGCTTTTGCCTTCATTTGGTACAGAGCTTGTCACAAGAAGCGTGCGTATATCATCCCCGCAAAACTGTATATTTGTCTTCAAAGCTCGAAGTGATTCCTTCATCGTATAGCTTTGTTCTTTTAGCTTGCCAAATTTTACTAATTCCATCTGCCCATCTCCTGATACAGGCTCCCTTATGCTGAAGCCGATTTCTTTTTTCTTTTCTTTCTGTGGCTGCCTCTGCCATGCTTTCTGCCCTTTCCTTGCTCTCCGTCATCTTCCGATTCATCAAGCGGAAGTGTACCAAGCACGTTCATGCCGAGCTTCTTCTCCACATCCTCTGTATCTATGATTGTATCATTGAACAGATAAGAAACCACTATAACCGCAATCGACAGAAATGCTCCCGCAAAGGCTCCTATCACTGTGTTTTTGCCGATATTAGGGCTTACCGCGCCTCCATCATCATATCCGCTCTGGATGATGGTCGGCGGATCCTGCTTCATCTTCTCCGCTATATATGCTGATGCGACCTTTGCTATCTCATCTGCTATGGTCTTTGCCATCTGCGGATCGGGATCCGTTACTGTGATATTGAGTACTCGCGAGTTGGACGGATTATCAAGCGTCACCCTTCCGCCAAGTGTCTTGTAGCTCTCATTCAGATTCAGATTTTCTATGACCTGATCCAGCACCGGACGTCCCTTTACTACAACTATGTAATCATTTGTCAGGCTGGTGCCTGTCTGGATATCCGCAAGGCTTGTTATGGATGTGCTCTTTGAAAGTAAATAGAGCTCAGATGTAGATTCATACATGGGTGTAATCATAAATCTGCTTATCGCAAATGCCACTGCACCTGTTGCTATCGTAACAAGAATTATCCACTGCCAATATGAAATTATCTCAAGAAACAGATCCTTTAAGTCTATCTCTATCTCGTTGTCAAAATCCTGTTCTCTCTCCATTACGTATCCCCGCATTTACACTTATTATCTTCCGTTTATTATATTTTCCGGTGTTGTCTGCATGATTTCCTGCGCGTAGTCATCACCGAACTTCTTTGCCACGTACTCATAGCATTTTTTCATGTTGCAGACGCGCTCCTTTGTACCATGGCTGTCGCTTGCTATTACATCAACAAGTCCTGCCTTCAAAAGCTTCTTTGTGTATCTCTTGAAGTGTCTGCCATCTATGCCAAGCACTGAGTCTGCATTGACCTGTATGAGTGCTCCCAGCTCCTGCAAATCCTCTATACGGCTTATATCTCTGAGACACTCATATCTCTCTACATGTGCTATCACCGGTATATATCCTGCAAATATAGCTTCGCGCGTCATCTTGTATACAAACGAGTATTCGCTGGAATGTGAATACTCTGTAAGTATATACTGTGTATCTGCCAGTGTATGACACAGCCCACCATGAAAGGCATCTATCATATCGGTTGCCACATGATACTCTGTGCCGAGCTTTATTTCTATTCCAAGCTTATTTGCATATGGCATCAGCTTTTTATAGTGTCGCTCTATCTTTTCAAGCGGATGCTTAAACATTCCATGGCGCAGGTGTGGTGTGAGGATTATGCCTGTGATGCCCTGCTTTTTGGCTATCTTGAGCATCTCTACCGATTCCTCGATCGACTTTGAGCCGTCGTCCACTCCGTATAATAAATGGCAATGTATATCTATCAAAATTCATGGTCCTCCGTTTTGTTTTCCTGAACTATCATTATACTATATACAGTTTTTTCGTGCAATTCTTTAGATATTAAATTTTTCTTCTTTTTTGTTGGGAGGGCGTGGCGTAAGCGCCGGGCATCCGTGCAGCG
>ERZ780214.755-NODE-755-length-13048-cov-2.96306_pt1 | contig 13048 bp, 12 predicted proteins | sample MGYA00510976_ERZ780214 | MGnify/ENA primary metagenome ERZ780214 (study PRJEB29588, sample SAMEA2154920) | human gut metagenome | biome: human gut; feature: human-associated habitat; material: faeces | place: Denmark | collected 2008/2010 ... | reverse complement strand
CACTCTAACATGAATTCTTTAAGTGGATTTTCTTTATTTGCAGCTTACTTAGCAGGTGCGAAAGTACGTATATTGCATAATCATACAACGGATAACCCTGCAGAAGGAATAAGAACAATAGCCAAAAGAATACTTCGTCCATTTGCAAGATTATTTGCAAATCAATATTGGGCTTGCAGTAAATTAGCAGCTGAATGGATGTATGGTAAAAATGCAGTAACAAATGGCAAAGTAACAATTATAAATAATGCTATAGACCTTGAAAAATTTAAATTTAATAAAGAAAAAAGAGAAAAGTTAAGAAAAAAACTTGGTATAGAAAACTGTTTTGTGATTGGTCATGTAGGGCGATTTGTAAAAACCAAAAATCATGAATTTTTGATTGAGATTTTTAATGAAATATTAAAACAAAAGAATAATGTAAAATTGTTACTTATTGGAGATGGTAATTTAAAATCATTAATAGAAGCGAAAGTCCAAAATTTAGGTATAGAAAAAGCTGTTATATTTTTAGGTGTAAGAAACGATGTAGCAGATTTATATAATGTTATGGATGTCTTTGTGTTTCCATCATTTTATGAAGGATTAGGAATGGTTGTAATTGAAGCGCAAGTTAATGGATTATCTGTTGTAACATCAGATGGTGTGTCTGAAGAAACTGTAGTAACAGATAATATTAAATTTCTTTCTTTACAAAAAGTAAGAGATGAATGGATTGATGTAATAATAAACGCTGAGCGCAAAGAAATTGAAAATAATAAAGATGGTTTGTTTAAAAACTTTGATATAAAAAATGAAAGTAAAAAGCTGGAAAGTTTGTACATTAAAATTTCGTATAAAGGAAATAAATACTGAATATAAAAAGTATTATAAAAAGTATTATAAAAAAATAAATAAAACAGAAAAACAATTTATTGTGTAAAAGAAAGGATATAAAATGAATCCTAAAATTAGTGTTATTATTCCTGTGTATAATGTAGAGAGATATCTTTCGCGTTGTATAGAAAGTTTATTGATACAGACATATAGAAACTTTGAAATCATTCTTGTAGATGATGGATCCACAGATAGATGTTCGAAAATATGTGAGACTTATGCGAAAAAATATGATTTTGTTAAAGTTTTTCACAAAGCAAATGAAGGACAAGGAGCTGCTAGAAATTTTGGTGTAAAAATAGCACGTGGAGAATTTATTAGTTTTGTTGATAGTGATGATTATGTAAATCCGAGATATCTTGAAATCTTATTAAAAGGTATAGAGAATTCAGATATATCTGTAGTTGATTTCTTAAAAGTTTATAATGAGAATCAAATTCAGAATATTACAGATATGGATATTCATATGGATATTTATACTGCAGAAAATGCATTATCTCAAATTTTGTATCAGCAATTTCATGATGTAGCTCCTTGGGGAATATTACTGCCTAAAAATATAGTAGAAAAATATCCTTTTCCAGAAGGTAAACTATTTGAAGATTATTTTGTTACTTATAAATATTATTTAAATGTAAGAAAAGTTAGCTTTATTCGAATGCCACTGTATTATTATTTTATTCGTGATAATAGTACCATGAGTATTCGGGATAAGCGCTTTGTAAATGATTTAATGGAAGCAGCTGATGAGGTGATAAAAGGATGTTGTGGAAATTATATATTGGAAGATGCCGCTAAATGTAAGCGCTTTAGTAATTATTGCCGTATTCTTATTCAAACACCAAGTTTAAAGGAAAAATATCCGAATTACTATTTCCGTATCATAAATACTTTGAAACAAGAACGTTTATCTGTACTTTTTAATAGTAGAGCAAGAGTTAAAAATCGTCTAGCTGCATTAGCTCTCTATGGAGGAATTATGGGACTGAAGATTGCAGCACGATTGTAAATTAATTATATTTTGTTGTTTAAGAAGAAACTTTAAAGACAGTGGAGAATAATTATTATATTTGGCAGGAGATTAAAAAATGTTTTTTATTACATGTGCTAGCTACTATGGAACAGGTTCCAGCGCAGTTACTGATTATGTATCTGAATATAGTTCTGTATTTTCTTTTACGGATGAAGAATTTCGATTTATTCAAGATCCAGATGGTATTTCTGATTTAGAATTTAATTTAGTGCAATGTTTTAATCGTCATAATTCTGGACATGCATTGAAGAGATATAAGAGGCTTGTGGATTTTTATTGTGGGAATATTTTTGGAGCTAAATATAGTAAATTTTTTGGCGATAAATGGAAACAATATTCATATGATTATATTAATGCTCTTACTGATTTTACCTATCATGGTTGGTGGATGTACGATTTGTATGATAGAGGGAAAATTTTTTATTTAAAAAAAAGAATTATTAATAAATTATTGCACATGACCATTTGGCAAGGGAATGTAGATCGGCAATATAACTCTATGAAAAACGAAATTACTTATTGTAGTCATCCTAACGAAGAAAAATTTTTGCGTTGCACCAAAGAGTACATATATCGATTATTTGAATCAGTGAAACCAAAAGATATTGATACTATCATGGTAGATCAGTTAGTTCCGCCAATGAATCTTCAAAGGTATTTGCGTTATTTTGATAATAATATAAAAGTAGTTGTAGTAGACCGTGATCCACGTGATCTGTTTTTCTTAGATAAATATGTATGGGAAGATGGTATTATTCCTAATGACGTGGAAATATTTTGTAAGTGGTTTCGATATACAAGGGAACACCGCAAATATGAGAATATGAATACAGATTCTATTAAGTTTCTTCGTTTTGAAGATTTAGTATACCAATATGATAAGACGACGGTAGAGTTAAGGGAATGGTTAGGATTGGATGAAAAAAAGCATTTATATAAATGTGAGTATTTTAATCCAGATATTTCGCTTCATAATACTCAAGTGTGGAAAAATTTTTCATGTAAAGATTATGAAAGGTCGTTTATTGAAAAAGAACTCTCAGAATATTTATATGATTTTACGAATATATAATCTGTTTAGATATAAATGATATTAGTTATTTTGTTGGAGTAAAGAAATGAAGATAGCTATGGTTTTTGATGGATTACAAATAGGTGGCGTTGAAAGGGTTGGTGCTGATTATGCTAAAATCCTTATTGAATTGGGGCATGATGTAACAATTTTTAACATTGTACCATCACTAACAGAAATGGAATCTCAATTTCCAATTCAATGTAAATTTGTATATGTAAATTTTCCAAAGCAAATTTGTCCGGAACGATATAACAGAATTACACGTTATAAATCATTGGGAAAATGGATATTTCCATTGGTTAGTTTGTTTTTAGCTATACTAATAAAAGTTTATAAAGCTTTTTTTAAGAGCCGTCAAATATTTCGTGAGTCGTTTGATTTAGTCGTAGCGTTTTCTGGGCACTATAATGATCTAACTTTTGTTTCCGAAGAGTTTATAAATAGTAAACATAAAATTGGTTGGTTGCATGGTGCTCTTTATAGTTATGTTTTAATATCAGAAGGTTTTCTTAATTTGTATAGGAATATTAAAAATTTAGTGGTTTTAACAAGAGACTGTGAGGTTGAATTTTTTTCGTATAATCCATTTTTGAGTCTTAATATAAACCAAATGTATAATCCTATTGCTTTTTTTAACAAAAAAATTTCAGAAGAAAATGTTCAACGATTAAAAGAAAAATATGGAGATTATATTCTTATGGTATCTCGTATGGATATTCCTCATAAAAGACCAGATACGCTTATAGATGCTTTTGAAATTTGCTGGTCGAAATATGGGCTAAAACGAAATTTGGTATTTGTAGGAGACGGACCAGACTTGGAAAGTATAAAAGAAAAGGCGAAAAGAAAAGACCGCGAAATTGCTTCTCATATATTTTTTGAGGGAAGTAAAATGAATATTCAGGATTATTATAAATCCGCAGGAATTCTTGTTCAGTCCAGTTCATTTGAAGGACTCCCATCTACTGTTATAGAGGCTTTGCAGATGGGGCTGCCAGTAGTATCTACTGATTGTCAGACTGGACCTCGTGAAATTTTAGGAGATAGTCAGTATGGCCTTTTATGTAAGGTTGGAGACGCTAATGATATGGCAGAGAAAATTTATATTATGTTAACAAACAGGCAACTTTTTGAGTATTACAAAAAAGTAGGAACTGAAAGAGGAAAAGATTTTTACCCTGAAACTATTAAAGTGAAACTAGTAAAACTATTAGAAAATTTAAATAATTGATGAAGTTAACTTACTACTAAATTAATAGCAAAACAAATTTATAAAGGGGAAGATCATAACTGATGAAATACGATTATATTATAGCTGGAAGCGGATTATTCGGCAGCGTATTTGCGCATGAAGCTAAAAAAGCAGGCAAAAAATGCCTTGTAGTAGAAAGGCGCAGCCATATCGGCGGCAATATCTATTGCGAGCAAAAAGATGGAATTAATATTCATAAATACGGCGCGCATATTTTTCATACCAGCAATAAAAAAGTGTGGGATTACATTAACCAATTTTCAGAATTTAACAACTACATCAACAGCCCTGTTGCCAACTACAAAGGTGAAATATATAACCTGCCTTTTAACATGAATACTTTTAGCAAAATGTGGGGGATTAGAACGCCGCAGGAAGCAGAAGAAGTAATTAACAAGCAACGTCGGGCAATAACAGGTGAACCGCAAAATCTGGAGGAACAGGCAATAAGCTTAGTCGGTACAGATATTTATACCAAGCTAATTAAAGGCTATACCGAAAAACAATGGGGAAGAAAATGCACAGAACTGCCTGCCTTTATAATTAAGCGCCTGCCTGTACGATATACCTACGATAATAACTACTTTAACGATCGTTATCAAGGTATCCCTGTTGGTGGCTACAATAAAATAATCGAAAAAATGTTGGAAGGCATAGATGTAGAGCTAAACTGCGACTATAATATCTGCTTTGATAAAGACCAGAAAATAGCAGAAAAAGTAATTTATACCGGTGCCATAGATGAATATTTTAACTATCAGTTAGGCCATCTTGAATACCGTGGTTTAAAATTTGAAACTGAAAAATTAGAATGTGAAAACTACCAGGGCGTAGCCGTAATGAACTATACCGACAGTGAAACGCCTTACACAAGGGTAATAGAACACAAGCACTTTGAGTTTGGCAAACAGCCGGTAACGTATATAACCAAAGAATATCCTCAGAACTGGAAATTGGGAGAAGAAGCTTACTATCCTGTTAATGACGATAAAAATCAAAAATTATATGAACAATATAAAGAACTTGCAGATAAAGAGAAGAACATAATCTTTGGCGGCAGGCTCGGTGAATACAAATATTATGACATGGACAAAGTAATAGAAAGCGCATTAAACCTTGCAGAAAAGGAACTGAAATAACGACGTGGATATAAAAATACTTGTAGCTACACATAAAAAATATTGGATGCCTGATGATGATGTATATCTGCCGATTCATGTAGGTAGGGAAGGTAAAGTAGATTTAGGGTACATAGGTGATAACACCGGCGATAATATTTCTGCTAAAAACGCTAACTATTGCGAACTTACAGCTTTATACTGGGCATGGAAAAACATAAAATGCGACTATATAGGCTTATGTCATTACCGCAGGTATTTTGCTAAAAACTTATTTTTGTTTCGATTATCTAAATATTTATATTTAGATAATGTTGAGAAAATTATTTTAAGTAAAATGATATATAAAAAATTACTAATGAAGTATGACATTATTTTACCTAAAAAATGGCGTTTATATAAAATGAATGTTTATTCTCAATATAAATCAGAACATAATATTGATGATTTAGATGAATGCTTTAAAATTATATGCGAATTGTATCCTGAATATTTTAAGGCTTGTCAAATAGTTTGTAATAGACGGGAAATGTATATTTGCAATATGTTTGTAACTAAAAAAAGTATATTTGATGAATATATGAAATGGTTATTTGATATATTGTTTGCATTAGAAAAAAGAATTGATATAAGTAATTATGACAGCTATCAGGCAAGAGTATATGGATTTTTAAGTGAGAGATTATTTAATGTATGGTTAGAAAAGAATAAAAATAATTTAAATATAAAAGAAATGCCTGTTATTTTTTTAGAAAATAGACAATTTATTACAGTTATAAAAGAAAAAATTAAAAATTTTTTAATATTATGAAAAAAATATATGAAAAAAATATATGAAAAAATATATGAAAACATTCTATCATTAGCAACCATAAAAGGTTTAGAATATCTCCTTGCCTTTATAACCTTTCCATATTTAACTCGCATATTGCAGGTTGAAATGTTTGGCATGATTGTTTTTGCGCAGGGGTTAATAAACTATTTTACGCTATTTACAGATTATGGCTTTAACCTTTTAGGACCGAAAGAAATTGCGCAAAATGATGATGTTGCTAAACGCGGAAAGGTATTTGCAAAAATATTTTTTGCCAAGTTGTTGCTGCTGTTAATTGCAATAGCAGTATTTACGGCTGGTATTTTATGTTTGAATTTATATTTAAAAATAGACGTTTTGCTATACGTTGTTGTATTTTTTACTGTAATTGGCAACGTAATCTTTCCGATTTGGTTTTTTCAGGGCATTCAGCAAATGCGGTATATAACTTTGGTTAATGTTATTGCCCGTTTTTGCAGTATTGCCGGTATTTTTTTTTTTGAAAACCAGCCTCAGGATTATATTTTAGCGGCGCTGTTCCAGTCAATAGTTCCTTTGGTTGCCGGTATATGTTCGTGGGCCGTTCTTATAAAAAGTTTCCCGGAAGTTTTGTGCCTGCCAACAATGAAAGAAATTATAGGCACATTAAAAGATGGATGGAGTATTTTTGCTTCGACAGTTGCCATAAATCTTTACACAGCGAGCAATGTTGTTTTTTTAGGATTTTTAACCAATCCTGTTACAGTAGGTTATTTTAGCGGAGCAAAGAAAATTATTGATAATATTACGCAGCTTATATCGCCTATTTCACAGGCTGTTTATCCGCATATCAGTAAATTAGTAACACAGTCGTCCAAAGAGGTTAAACCGTTTTTAGAGAAAGTATTATTAATTTTAGGCGGCGGAACTTTTATAGGTTCTGTATTTATATTTATTTTTGCAGATTTTATTGTAAAAATTTTACTTGGCAATGGTTATGAACAATCTGTATTACTGCTGCGCATAATGGCGTTTTTGCCGTTTATTATCGCGATGAGCAACGTATTTGGAATACAAATAATGCTGCCGTTTGGTATGCAGAGCACTTTTAGCAGAATACTTATTTGTGCCGCGGCATTAAATACCTGTATGGTATTGCCATTAATTTATTTTTTGCAGGATATTGGTGTAAGTATTAGCATTGTTGTAACCGAATGTTTTGTTACTACGGTTATGTATTTGGCAATTAAAAAGCAAAAAATATTTGAACGATAAAGGATTAAACAATGAGCTTTGAACTACTAAAAAAACTGCAAAAAATAATGCTGTTTATGATAATAATTTGTTTGCCGCTTAATAATTTACCGAAAGCTTTTACATTGCCTGGATTAGGCGGTACACTTTCAAATTATTTTGTGCTTGCTGCTATATTGCTGCTTTTATACGAATATTTTAAATTTAAATTTGATGTGAACAAAAAAGTTATAAAATTTTTTGCTATGTTTGTTATATGGCAGTTGTTGTGTTTAGTGATTGGCTTAGTAACCTATGATTATAATGAGCTTTTAACATTAGAACAAATACCAAAATTAAAAACGATAGTTTGTTTTTTAGACAAATTTGAGATTGTTGTAGATGAATTAATAGCGATAAAAGCATGGCTGTTTTTGCGTTTTAGTAAGGATATTTTATTTACAAATAATATAATATTTTTTGTTACATTTTATATTTGGCATTTATATAAGGCTAATTTTAATGAGGCATTTAAAGATGTTAGAAAAGCTATTGTATGCCTTGTATTAATTATGGGGGCATATTCTTTTGGTGAATTGTTGTGGTTAAAATTAGGGTTGAAATTTGCTGAAGATTTTTTGATTAATTTTAATTCGTTATTATATGAACCTAAAAGCAGTCACGGCTGGTGGCCGCCATTATTATGGAATAATCAATTGCGAAGTATTTGTGCTGAACCATCGTTTTTTGGTATTATAAGTGTTTTATGTTTGCCGTTTTTATGGAGTTTACTTTTTGATAAGAAAAATAAATTCTTATCAGGTTTGCTAATATTTTATTTTACACTTATGATTGCTGGCACGAATGCTAGGACTGCTGTTGTGCTTGTTATTGCAGAAATACTGTTATTAGGTGTTTTTTCAATTATACGAAGAAATTTACTGAAAAAATTTTTTGTAATTTTGTTTATTACTGTATTGGCATTTACTGCTAATCTTGTTGATTACCGTCAATTGCTCAATAACGGTAATATCGATGGTATTTCGGCAGAAAATTATTTTGAACGAAATGTTGGCAGTATAACAAAAAGTAATGCAAGAAGCAACAGTGCGCGATTAGCAAACTTAATTGCTAATTTAGAAACTATAAAACAGCATTTGGTTTTTGGAGTAGGAACAGGATTAAAAGATGGATATATGTATGATAATTTGCCGGAATTTTCATATACAAATTATGAAGTAAGAAATTGGAGCAGATATCTTTATAATGAAGGCGTATTAAAAGCTGGGTATCCTGTACTTAATAAGTTTGTAGATATTGCTGTACAAAATGGATTGACTGGATTAATTTTATATTTTTTACCGTTGTTATATATTCTAAATAAAATATTGAAATTAAGAAAATTAATAATTTATGATAGCAAAGCAATAGTATTAATTATTATAATGGTTGCATTATTAGGGGCGATGATGAGCAATAGTGCTTTAATAATTTGTAATGGTATAGTATGGGGATTGTTGTTTTGCAAGATTAAGACAATGAAAAATTAGAATGAATAAATAACTAAAACTATATATTAGTACAAAAAATAAAATATTATATAAATTTTTGAAAGATATAACTCTCATATATTGAAATTATATGAATTTAGGAGTTTGTAAGAATATAATATTAATAACGGATAAGTTTATGAAAAGAAGGGATATAAAAGTATGAATATTATAAAAAATAATAATTTAAATCATCAAAAATATAAAGTCGATAACGCAATAATTTTAGCAGCAGGAATGTCGTCGAGATTTGTGCCGCTTTCGTATGAACGTCCTAAGGGATTGCTCGTAGTAAAAGGTGAGCGCCTTATTGAAAGGCAGATACGCCAGCTTAAAGAAGCGGGCATAGATGATATTACAGTTGTTGTTGGCTATTTAAAAGAGCAATTTTTTTATCTTGAAGAAAAATTTGGTGTCAAGATTGTAGTTAATGAAGATTACTATAGATATAATAATACGTCTTCGTTGATGTGTGTGGCTGATAAGCTGGCTAATACATATATTTGTTCTTCAGATAATTATTTTACAGAAAATGTATTTGAAAAATATGTTGAAAAAGCTTATTATTCTGCCGTATTTGCTGATGGAAAAACTGATGAATATTGTTTAAGTTTTAATAATGATGGGCTTATAACAAATGTTAATATTGGCGGAGAAAAACAGTGGTATATGCTCGGACATGTATATTTTGACAGAGATTTTTCAAAAAAATTTGTTGAAATTTTAAAAGAAGAATATACGAAACAAATTACTAAAGAAGAATTATGGGAAAATATGTACATGAGGCATATTGAAGAACTACCGTTGTATATTAAAAAGTATGACGATGGCATTATTTATGAATTTGACAGTTTAAAAGAATTGCAGCAATTTGATAAGGAATGTTTAAAAAATATAAATTCTGATATTTTGGATGTTATTTGCAGTACTTTTAACTGCGATATTAGTGATATAAACGATATTAAAGTTTTAAAATTCGGCATGACCAATAAGTCGTTTGAATTTTCTTGTAATGGCTGTAAATATATTATGCGTGTTCCTGGTGAAGGTACGGATTTACTTATTAATAGGTTTTATGAAGCAGAAAATTATAAAGCTATTGGTAATATGAAAATAAGTGATAAAGTAAAATATATAAATTCTTCAACTGGTTATAAAATTACAGAATTTATTGATGGAGCACGAGTGTGTAATCCGTGGTCAAAAAATGATTTATTTTTATGTATGTCTAAATTAAGAAATTTTCATAATAGAAAAATTAAAGTAAAACATGAATTTAAACTATTTGAACAGATTAATTTTTATGAAAATTTATGGAAAGAAAATAAATCAGTTTATGACGATTATGAAGAAACAAAATATAAAGTTTTTTCTTTGAAAAAATTTATTGATAGAAATAAAAATGAATATGTGCTTACTCATATAGATGCAGTTCCTGATAATTTTTTATTAACTGATAAAGATGTATATTTAATAGATTGGGAATATGCAGGAATGCAGGATCCTGACCTTGATATAGCAATGTTTTGCATATATGCAGGATATGATAAAACTAATATAGATAATTTAATAGATATTTATTTTGAAAATAACTGCGATATAAAAAGAAGATTAAAAATATATTGTTATATAGCTTGTGGTGGACTTTTATGGAGTAATTGGTGCGAATATAAACATCAGCTTGGGGTTGATTTTGGCGAATACGCTAGAAAACAATATAATTATGCCAAGAATTATTCAGATATTATTATTAATGAAATAGATTAGAGGATTGTTTATGATAACAGGTTTAATGTCAGGAATTTTTTGGGGATTGGATACAGTTATTTTAGGGATTGCTTTATCAATGCCTGTATTTAATGAAGGTTCTGCTATAATTTATTTTGCTCCATTTATTAGTACGTTCTGGCATGATTTATCATCTTCTTTTTGGCTTACTATTTATATGATTTTAAAAAAGCAGTATAAATTGTTTTTTTATGCGGTAAAATCCAAAGCTGGGAAATACATTATTTTTGCTGCAATTTTTGGTGGACCAATAGGAATGTCATGTTATTTGATAGCAATAAAAAATATAGGTCCTGGATATACTGCTGTTATATCTTCTATGTATCCGGCATTAGGAGCATTTTTAGCTCATATTTTTTTAAAGGAAAAAATGAATCTGGTACAAATTGTTGGATTAATATTGGCGACTGTTGGTGTGATTGCTTTAGGATATAGTGGACAGAATTATATTTATAGTGATTTTACCATAGGTTTTATAAGTGCAATTTTGTGTTGCTTGGGATGGGCATCTGAAGCTGTTATCTGTGCATATGGAATGAAAGAGCCTGAAGTTGGTAATGAACAGGCATTGCAAATTAGACAGTTTACATCATCAATAGTGTATTTATTTATAATAGTATTTTTAGTAAAAAATACAGAACTAACTTTTAAAATGTTTAATACAATAGAGTTAAAATATATTTTTGTAGCTGCATTTTTTGGTACAATTTCTTATTTATTTTATTATAAGGCGATAATAAAATTAGGTGCGTCAAAAGCTATGCCATTAAATATAACCTATTCATCTTGGGCAATAATATTTAGTATGTTATTGTTAAATATTATACCTGATTTAAAAACTATATTTTGTGGCGTGGTTATTATTATTGGTTCTTTGTTGGCGGCAACTGATATTTATAAAATTTTTGGTATAAAAAGCTGATAACATATTTATTTTGAGGTCACTATGTACATCACACGCAACATTGAACAAACAATTAACAGAATATCATCTCAGTTTAAGGTACTGCTGCTTACTGGCGCGAGGCAGGTTGGTAAAACGATGCTGTTAAAGCATTTGGCGCAGAATAGCAACCGTACATACGTTACGCTGGATGATTTAGCCGTGCGCAGTATGGCAAACGAAGAACCGGTGCTGTTTTTGCAGCGGTATGCGCCGCCGGTGCTGATTGATAATATTCAGTATGCGCCGGAGCTTGTTCCGGTAATTAAGGATTATACGCTAAAGCACGGCAAGCCGGGCGATTTTTGGCTGATTGCGCCGAAGGAGTACGCCGACAAATTAAGCACTATTTTTGCGGAGCTTGGCGATAAATTTGCCTGCCTTGAGCTTTGCGGGTTGAGCAGTGCGGAAATTGACGGGCGAGAGAATAATACACCGTTTGTGCCGGAGATGGGCGCGCTTGCCGGACGTATGCAAAACGCAGTGCCGCATGATGTTGTGGAGCTTTATGAACGCATCTGGCGCGGTGATAAACCTGCAATGTACAACGAAGGTGCGGATTGGCAAAGTTATTATGCGCGTTTGGTGCAGGATATTTTACAGCGTGACATCCGCAACTTTGTGCAGCTTAACGATGAGATGAAGTTTTACCGCTTTTTGTGTGCTGCGGCATCGCAAACGGCAAAGCTTTTAAACTATGCCGTTATGGCAAAGGAAACGGGCATCAGCATACCGACAGCCAAACAGTGGCTTGGCATTTTGGAAAAGATGGGGCTGGTGTACCTGCTTCAGCCTGCGGCGTTTGATGGCGTTAAGTATGTTGTTAAAACGCCGAAGCTGTATTTTACGGATACAGGCCTTGCGGCGTACCTGCTGCGCTGGAAATGGGCGCGATGAGCGCGGAGTTTTTTGAAACCTGGGTTATTGGAGAAGTGTATAAAAGTTTTGCCAATAGCGCGCAGAAAGCGCCGCTATACTACTACCGCAATTTTAACGGCAAAGAGGTTGAACTTTTAATTTTGCACAACGGTGTGCTGTACCCGTGCGTCATCAGCAAAAGTGCGCAAGTGCAAAAAATGTACAAGCGTTTTAATATAATAGAAGCCGCATTTGGCGGCTGTACAGAAGTTAAAACAGCCGCCGGCAGCGTTATCTGCCTTGTGCCGGAGTTCGGCATTGATAAAAACAACATTATGTATATTCCTGCGTGGATGATTTAAGCCTTGCATAAGCAGGGCTTTATTTTTATGCCGCGCCGCACATTTTACCTACACCTTTGCTTGTGGTATAATATATTATTAGATTTATTGAACGAAAGGAACAAATATGGCAGATAAATTTTTAGTTATAGATGGCAGCAGCCTGATTCACCGGGCGGATTTTGCCC
>ERZ780214.741-NODE-741-length-13256-cov-22.3891_pt1 | contig 13256 bp, 10 predicted proteins | sample MGYA00510976_ERZ780214 | MGnify/ENA primary metagenome ERZ780214 (study PRJEB29588, sample SAMEA2154920) | human gut metagenome | biome: human gut; feature: human-associated habitat; material: faeces | place: Denmark | collected 2008/2010 ... | reverse complement strand
TGCGAGAAGTGTATTTCTCAAAAGCGAGTGCAAAAGTACAAACTATTTTTCAAACACGCAAGAGTTTCGACGAAAAAGTTCGAAAATTAACAGTTATTTAACAGTTGAGGCAAAGAATAAGAGACTTTCCTGCCCCACTCTCATTATATTATACACACGGGGGCGCGGGCTGCGCGTGTGCGCGAGGGTGTATTACCGACAAGTTCCTCTTCTCACCCCACGGCAGAATATCCAAGACCAGGGACGAATCCCCCGAAACCAGGATTCATAAACATAAAAAGCCCAGGTATGTGGCTCACTTGCCGGCAATACCTGGGAATATTAAAGAGAGAGAATTGAGATTTCCGGGGATGCAAGTTATTCCTTGCCGCCTCCTCCGCCTTTCACATCGTCGTTCTCGATGCCACGCTCAGCTTTCTTCACACTCGCCTTGAGCGAACCGAAGCGATAGGTGACAGAGAAGTAGAAGCGGCGACTGCTGGTTTTCGACCAGGAGCTCTGACAGAAATTGGTGCTTTCGGTCACGTCGTCCTGGCGCGTGTACTTATTAAACAGACTGCCCGCATAGACGCTCACGTTGAGACGCTTGTTGAGGAATGACTTCTTGACCGTGATGCCATAGTCGAAATAAGAACTGCCCTTGCCCTGAAGGGAAACACTCTTCGTACGGCCGAAATAATCTAAGGAGATGAACCAATCCTTGGGCAACGTCTGCTCGATGCCGGTGAAGGTGTAGCCAAACCATCCGTGGTTGTGCATGGTCTGCCCATTGGAGTAGTCGCTGTACAATCCATACAGATTGGAGTAGATGCGTGTCTTGCTGAAGATGTTCCAGCTGACATAGGCACTCAGAGCCGACCCCTTCATCTTGCCGATGTTCTCATAGGTGGTGTAGATGACCTGCTTGCCTGTAGGATGGCTCAACCCTGCGATGGTGCGGTCGTCGACGAGTGAGGTGACTTCCTCGATGCTGTTGTTGACAAAAGCCGTAGCGGCCTTCACGTTCAGACTCAGTTTGCTGGTATTGAGGTTGAAGCCCAACGTGATCTGATGCTTCTTCTCGCTCACGAGGTCGCTGTTGCCCTGGCTGAGGGAAGCAGGATTGCTGTCATCGAGATAAGGATTGAGATACCAGATGCCTGGACGGAAGATGCGCATGTTGTAGGCAAGGCTGAAATTGACGTAGTCGGACACACGCACACCGAAGCTTGCAGAGGGCACAAGGTCGTCGAAGTTCTTGCGGAAGTCTTCGCCACGTCCCAAACGGTACTTCACGTCTTGCAGGGTGTGCTCATAGCGCAGACCGAGACGACCCGACAGCAGATTCCATTTCACTCCATAGCCCAGATAGCCTGCGAAGATGTCATTGGTGTGCTTGTAGTGCGAGCTGTTGGCTTCGTCGTAGGCGTAGTCGGCTGCACTCAGTGCCTCACGGGTGTAGCGGTCGTCGTTGCTGTGGTTGTCGCGCATGATGTACTTCAGGCCTGCCTCCAAGGTGTGTATCTTGGCAAAGGGCGTGGTATAGTCTATCTGGAAGGTCTGCTCCAACGAATTGCCGTCCTGTTCGTGACGCTGGTCTTTCAGCATGTGCAGATAATCTTGCCATGCAGCCACGCCGTCTATGTCATGATACACGTATTCGTCTTCGTCATCGCTGGGGTTGCTGTTGATCTTGTAAGACAGGGTGAGCAAGCGGTCTTTCACCGGGAAGGAGCGCTGATAGTCGATGCCTCCGTCGATGGAAGACCATCTGTTGCGGGAACGGTCGAAGTTGGAATAATGGTAAAGGGGACTTTCGTCGAGGGGCGATGTTGCCACTACCTGTCGCTCATTGGGTGTGTGGCCTCCGCCAGCCCATAGGCCAAACGAGGCTGACACGAGGCGCAAACTGTCGATCTCGTAACTGGCCTCGAAACTGCCCGAATGGTAGTTGTACCAGCCATTGCTTGTGGAATAGCTCTCCACATTGGCGGAGGTTTCGTCGATGTTGCCTGTCACCTCTCGACGATTGCCGCCCCAGTAGCGCTTCGCATCGCTGTGCGTATAGCTGTAGCGTCCGCTGACGGTGAACTTGCCACTCTGTACGGTGCCAAACATGTTGGCACCTATGCGGCCCTGGGTGTTATAGTTGGTACCTACGGTGAGCGAATAGCCCTCCATACCCTTGCCTGTGGTGATGATGTTGATGATGCCTCCCACTCCCTCGGCATCATACTTTGGTCCGGGATTGGTGATGATTTCTATCTTTTTCACGCTGTTGGCAGGCATGTTCTTGAGCACCTCGGAGGGATTGTTCGACATCATGTTGTTGGGTTTGCCGTTGACATAGACCTTGAACGACGAGCTGTTGTTCACCATGATGTTGTCCTGCCCGTCGACTGTCACCATCGGCACCTTGCGTAGCATCTCCAACACGCTGTTGGCCTGTGCCTCGGGGTCAGACTCTACATCGTAGGTCATTTTGTCGAGCTCGCTCTTTACCAGGGGTTTCTTTGCAACAACGGTCACTGCGTCCAGGTTTTCCGACCACTTCACGCTGTCGTATGCCATCGTGTCGGTCACTTCGATGGCGGCTCTCTTGGTGCCATTGTCTGCCCAACGGGGTGTATTTGCTGCCGAAATTGCAGCAGTATAGGTCAGCAGCATGCCTATACTTGCCAGAACTTTTACCATTTCTCCAAATTCTTTAGGATGATTATTTTATGTTTTAGACCCACTTAAATACGTCTTCATCCTAATAAACGTTATTAAGCCTCAAAATGTAACAGCAAATGCCAGGTTTTAACTTTGTTTAATATTTAATTCAACTTTCTCAATTGGGAAAGTTGAATTAAACATTCCCACAAAGAAGCGTTACTTTCCGATGTTCCAACGCAAGCCAAACTGGAAATTGAAGTTCAGTTTCTTGTCCTTGAACACGTTGTCTATATGGCTGCCGTTGTCAAAATAATACTTCGCACCCGGCTCGGCATAAATGCCCAACTGAGGAATCACGTCAAACTGAATGCCCAGGGATGCATTGGCAGACCATTGCATCTTGTCGCGCCCCACATCTTCACGGTTGCCATCCATCAAGGTCTTGTTTTTCACATTTACTGCCCCTTCACCTCCTACATTGACATAGGTATGCAAACGGCTGATACCCCAGACCTCATAGGAAAGTCCTACAGGAATACCTACATAGTGGAGCGACTGGTTGACAACCATCTGACCGGAGCCATACTGATAAGTGAAATCAGAACTGGTCTGTGTATAGACAACGCCCGTGGTAAGCGAGAGACGTGGAAGAAGTGGCACACCTACCTGCAAACCCACCGAGACGGGGAAATGATGCTTGGAGTCGATAAGAGACTCCTTGTTGTTGAGCTTGACGACCATAAACTGCAGTGTGTTGTCGACAGCAGGTCCCATCATGGCGTCGCTCATCACCCAAGAGCCCGAAGACTCGCCGTTGCTGTAACTGCGAGGAATGCCATTCTCGGCATAGAGTTTCACCGACCAACCCTCGGAAACGGCCGACTTGGCTGCAAGAATCTGTGGATCGGCCGTAGAAAGGGACACCTGACGGACAGACTTTCTCGTCTGACTGCCAGACAAAGCAGCATGCTTTTTCTGATGAGATTCTGATGATGAAAAGGAACGGACGGAAGATGCCTCTCGGGAATCCGAAGATTCTTGAGCCGAACGGGCAGCAGAACCGGCAGGCTCTGTCAATGCTGGCGACAGGTCGCAGACAGGCTCTTCACCTCCGTCGGCTGAGAGAAGAAGGGGCTCTGCGGCCTCATTTCCATGCGACTTTCGGGCAGCACGACTGTTGTCCAGTATATTATCTGCCAGCAGAACAGGTTGGCCGCTTTGAGCAGCAGAAAGACTGGCATCTGTATCAAGGGCTGCTATTTGATTTTCAGCAGCATTGCCATGCGCATCATCCTTGGAACTACCAGACGACAAAGCCCCCTGACGGTTCATCACAGAAGACACTACTGCCTTATCGGCAGGCGAAAGAGGTTGCTGTAAATACACATAACTGCCTCCCACCACGAGGGCAGCCAGGGCTGCAGCCATTCCCCACCAACGCAAACCCATGCGACGGGCAGACTTGGCACCAAGAGGACGAAGAACGGCAGGGCGATGAACAAGCGATTGCTCGATGTCTGCCCACAAGTCACCGCCGACCGGAGCCTCATAGTTCTCCAGCCTGTCTCGTAGTTTGTCTGTCCAATCAGTCTTGTTCATTTTCCGTATTCTTTAAAAAGTTTTTTATTCTCGTTGCCAACAGTTTCTTGGCTCTCAGATACTGAGATGCAGAGGTGCTTTCCTTGATGCCCAACTCTGCGGCTATCTCCTTGTGGCTTTTCTGCTCAAACACATACATATTGAGCACGAGCCTGTATCCATCGGGAAGCGTGCCTATGAGCCGAGTCAGCACATCAGGCGGCACACGTTCCACCTCAGGGCTGTCGGCCTCGGGTTCGTCGGGCACCTCGTCGGTAAATACGAACTTCGTCTTTGCCTTGGCGTAGCTGATGGCCTCGTTGGCTACAATACGCAGCATCCAGCCCTTAAGCGAGCCCTCGCCCCGATACTCGAAGCGGGAGATGGAGGAGAAGATCTTCACAAAGCTGTCCTGTACGACATCGCGCACCTCGTCCCTGTCGGGTACGTACCTGAGCCCTACGGCCATCACATACCCGATGTAGCGGTCGTAGAGTCGATGCATGGCATCGCGACTACCACTCAAAATGTCGTCGAGGAGTTGCTTTTCTGATTCCAAATTCTCCTAAATTTATTTATTAAACTACGAGATACAAAAACCTTGCATCTAAAAATGAACTTTTTTCTGCAGGAGTTTTTTTAAGGAGTTAAGGAGTTAAGGAGTTATCGCTCCCTCCGGTCGCTGAGGAGTGAAGACAAATGCCTTGGAGGAAACATTATATGTTTCAACTTTCGCAAGTTAGCGCCACACGCCCAGAAAGGGCGTGCTTGAACCACAAGCGAAACTTGAGTTAAGACTTAGTATTAATTTTAGTCCACAAAAGCATTTGTCTTAACTCCTTAACTCCTGAGAGAACTCCCGAGAACTACTTCACCTCAAAAACCATTCCCTCTTGCGCGAGATAACTCTCCGGGAAGACCGCCTTCGCCTCTTCGAGCAGCACATTCTCATTGTTGTATCGGGCGCTGTAATGACCGAGCAACAAGCGCCCTGCCCCGGCCTTCTGGGCGACAAGGGCTGCCTGGCGCGCTGTGCTGTGATAATAGATCTTGGCACGGTCCTCATTCTCCGAGGTATAGGTGCTTTCGTGATAGAGCACCGTCACGTCTTTTACTCTTTCATACAGGTCGGGCAGATAGCACGTATCGCTGCAGTAGGCATAACTGCGGGGTGCGTCGGCTGGCTCCACCAACCTGCTGTTGGGCACGATGTCGCCCTCGGGTGTCGTCCAGTCAGCACCGTTCTTGATGTTGTTGATCTGCGAGAGCGGAATGCCGTAATAGTCTATCATGTCGCGACGGATGTGAGGCAAGGTGGGCTTCTCGCGGAAGATGTAGCCACAGCAGGGTACACGATGGCGCAAAGGCACCGTCTCTACGGTGACGGAATGGTCTTCGTAAACCACTTTTTGCTGGGTTGTATCTACGGGAACAAACTCTATTTCATAGGTCATGCCCTGCATAAAGAAGTTCATCTGTTGCTCAAACAGGCTGGCGTAACACTCTGGTGCGAAAACCTTTAACCGAGATGTACGTCCCAACATACCAAAGGTGGAGAGCAGTCCTAACAATCCAAAGCAATGGTCGCCATGAAGATGAGAAATAAAGATGGCGCTCACCTTGGCAAAGTGGACATGCGAGCGCCTGAACTGCATCTGTGCTCCCTCGCCACAATCCATCATGAAGCACTTGCCACGCATCTCGATGAGCTGCGCGGAAGCACTGTGCTTGAGGGTGGGCAAAGCGCTGCCGCACCCTAAGATATGAATTCTGAATGGTTCCATAATCTGTCTCTCCAGCTTCTCCTACTGCTGGCGTTTGAATACATAGATGCCTTTATGGTTCTCGAGCAGCAGACTGTCGGGACCCAGGTTGTCGATGGCGAAGGTATCGGTATTGAGCAGCAGTTTGCCGTTGACGATTTTCCACGAGGTCCAGGGGTTGACCTCTGCCTTGACGTTGTTGACGATGTCGCCACCTTCCACGATCTCGAAGTTCTTGTCTATACTGGTCCACTTGCCCAAGAGTGAGGTAAGATTAATGACGCGCTGCGCCACCATCTCGCCGTCGGCAGACTTGTAAGCTATCAGGGCTATGCGGTCGCCAGCCAGGAGCCCGCCCTGTACCACTCCCGGTTCCTCGTCGTCAACAAAGACATCGAGTGTATCGCCATTGTCAGCAATGAGTTGCAGCGAGTGCATGGAGGTTCCTTCGCCACAAACGCCATAAATGGTGGAATCGTTGTCCGCCTCCACATCTACAGAATCGTTCATACCCATTACCTTTGCCGCCTTACGGTCGTGGCAACCTGCCATGAGCATCAGCCCCACGACAGCCACTGTAAAAAAGAATAATCGTCTCATCTTTATATGTATTATATTAAACTCCTTACTCTTGTCGTTTAGCCTCATCCCATAGTTTATCCATTTCCTCCAAGGTCATGTCTTTCAGACTCTTACCCTGCTTCACCGAATGGTCTTCCACATAGTTGAACCTGCGGATAAACTTCTGGTTGGTCATCTCCAGAGCATTGTCGGGATTGAGCTTATACAGCCGGGCGGCATTGATGACAGAGAAGAGGAAATCGCCCAACTCGCGGGTGGAGTTTTCCTTGTCACCCTTAGCCAGTTCGGCCTTCAGCTCTTCCAGTTCCTCGTACACCTTGTCCCACACATCCTCCTTCTCTTTCCAGTCGAAGCCCACGTTGCGTGCCTTGTCCTGTATGCGATAAGCCTTGATGAGCGAGGGCAAGGCATCGGGCACTCCACTCAGCACCCGCTCGTTGCCGTCTTTCTCCTGCTGCTTAATCTGTTCCCAGGTCTCCCCCACAGCCGAGGCGGTAGAGGGACGTGAGGCGTCATCGGGCTCCTCCTGCTGGGTTTCCTTATACACCACCTGTCCTGCTTCGTTGATACACATGTCGGGGTTGGCAACCGTCCAGTTACCCTCCTCACGCCAGTTGATGAACGGATGGCGGAACATGAGCTTGTCGGCTTCCTGGTTGCAGACATCACAGATGTCGAACTCCTCGTCCTCACGCCCTATGATGCTGTAGAACATCACATGCTCGAGCACATCGCCCAACTCTTTCTTGATATTCTTATAGTCGCGCTTCATCAGAGCGTCACACAACTCGAAAGTCTCCTCAATGGTATTGGGTCGAAGACTCTCGAAGGTCTGTTTCCTGTCCCATGGACATTGTATGCGCAGGCGGTCCTGCACATCCAGCAATCTCCCGAAAGCGGCTAATTTTTCTTCCTTGCTATGCACTTGTTGATATTATTTTAATGAAACTATAGTGCAAAGATAATGCTTTTCTTGGAAACCCATCGTTATTTTCATGTTTTTTTTGGTAATAAATAACTTCTAACTTGAGTACACAGTATTTAAATATCGTCATACGAAATAAATATTGCAGCCTGACATTACAGGGCATAAGTATCATACTTGGCACTGCCAAGTGACATACCAACAGATGAAAAGATGGTACTTATGCCCCAGACACACCAAGGTCCGCTCATCGGCTGAGAAGAGGTCATGTAGAGTAACCAGTAGCATAAGTTTGCGCCACTTACGCCAAAGCGCCATGTGGCATTTCAGTACCACAAGTACCATAAATACTGGTTTTCTCTATATTTTTCTATATTTGTGCCACTTGGCGTAATGGCGTAAGTGGCGCAAAGTGGCCTGTCGTTCATCACTACTATCCATAAAAATCCCAAGACATATGAATAGAACAAAACATATAAAAGAAGTATTCTACAAATTTAAAGCTCCAAATGAAGATGAAAAACATAAATGAAGGAAAATAATAAGTAAAGACCTCGCTTATTTCGGCAGAATTTAGTAACTTTGCACCGATTTTATTGAAGAAAAAACAACAAAAGATAATAAAAAATGGAATTAGCAAGTAAGTACGATCCACAAGACGTGGAAGGAAAATGGTATCAGTACTGGCTCGACAACAAACTCTTCAGCTCGAAGCCAGACGGTCGTGACCCCTATACAGTGGTAATCCCACCACCTAACGTAACAGGTGTGCTCCACATGGGACACATGCTCAACAATACAATCCAGGACATCCTTGTGCGCCGTGCACGAATGGAGGGAAAGAACGCATGCTGGGTGCCAGGTACCGACCATGCCAGTATCGCTACCGAGGCCAAGGTGGTGAACCGCCTCGCTCAGCAGGGCATCAAGAAGACCGACCTCACCCGTGAGGAGTTCCTCAAGCATGCATGGGACTGGACTCACGAGCATGGAGGCATCATCCTCAAGCAGTTGCGTCGCTTGGGTGCCAGCTGCGACTGGGACCGCACAGCATTCACTATGGACGAGACCCGTTCGCATGCCGTGATCCATGTGTTCTGCGACCTCTACCAGAAGGGACTCATCTATCGCGGCGTGCGCATGGTGAACTGGGATCCTAAGGCGCAGACTGCGCTCTCCGACGAGGAGGTTATCTACAAGGACGAGCACTCTAAACTCTACCATCTGAAGTATTACGTAGTGGAGCAAGACTGCCAGCAGGTGGACGAGGAGAACGTGATGCACAAGGACGAGAAGGGCTACTATGCTGTAGTGGCAACCACACGTCCTGAGACCATCATGGGCGATACAGCCATGTGTATCAACCCAGAGGACAAGAAGAACACCTGGCTGAAGGGTAAGCACGTCATCGTGCCTCTCGTAGGCCGTGAGATTCCTGTCATCGAGGACTCATACGTAGACATCGAGTTCGGTACAGGTTGTCTGAAGGTGACTCCAGCTCACGACATCAACGACCATGCACTCGGCTTGAAGCACGGACTGGCAACCATCGATATCTTCAACGACAACGGAACCATCAGTGAGGCTGCCGGCATGTATGTGGGCATGGACCGCATGGACGTGCGCAAGCAGATTTCCATCGACCTTCAGAACGCCGGATTGATGGAGAAAATTGAGGACTATAATAATAAGGTGGGCTTCTCCGAGCGCACCAATGTGCCTATCGAGCCTAAGCTCTCTACACAGTGGTTCCTCAAGATGCAGCACTTTGCTGACATCGCCCTCGCACCGGTCATGGACGACGACATCGAGTTCTACCCCAAGAAATATAAGAACACCTATCGCCACTGGTTGGAGAATATCAAAGACTGGTGTATCAGCCGTCAGCTGTGGTGGGGTCATCGCATACCAGCCTACTACTTCGACAACGAGGGCAAGAAGGACTTCGTAGTGGCTGAAACCGCAGAGGAGGCTTTGAAGCTCGCACAGGAGAAGAATGCCAACATCAAGGCCGAAGACCTGGAACAAGAGAGCGACTGCCTCGACACATGGTTCTCTTCATGGCTGTGGCCAATCTCTCTCTTCGACGGCATCGAGCACCCAAACAATGAGGAGATCAACTACTACTACCCCACCAGCGACCTCGTAACAGGTCCGGACATCATCTTCTTCTGGGTGGCACGTATGATCATGGCTGGCTACGAATATCGTGGCAAGATGCCTTTCAAGCACGTGTACTTCACAGGTATCGTTCGCGACAAGCTCGGCCGTAAGATGAGCAAGAGCCTCGGCAACTCTCCTGACCCTATCGACCTGATCGATAAGTTTGGTGCCGACGGTGTACGCATGGGTATGATGCTCTCTGCGCCTGCAGGCAATGACATCCTCTTCGACGAGAGCCTCTGCGAGCAGGGACGTAACTTCAACAACAAGATATGGAACGCCTTCCGCCTCGTTAAGGGTTGGGAGACAGCAGATATCGAACAGCCTAAGAGCGCAGAAATCGCAGTGAAATGGTTTGACGCCAAGCTCAAGGAGGTGAACGAGGAGATGCAGAAGCAGTTTAAGGACTACCGTATCTCTGAGGCTTTGATGACTGTATATAAGTTGTTCTGGGATGAGTTCTCATCTTGGTACTTGGAGATGGTGAAGCCAGCCTACGGTCAGCCTATCGACCAGAAGAGCTACGACGCTACCCTGCGTTTCTTCGACGCACTGCTGAAGATGCTGCACCCATTCATGCCATTCATCACCGAGGAGTTGTGGCAGCACATCTACGACCGCAAGGAGGGCGAGAGCATCATGCGCGAGAAGCTGGAGATTCCTGCACCTACAGCCGAGGAACAGAAGTTGGCAGCCGACATCGAGGCTGTGAAGCAGATTATCGCCGGTGTACGTACCGTTCGCAACCAGAAGAACATCGCTCAGAAGGAGCAGCTCTCACTCCAGGCTGTGGGCAAGAACGACTTCGAGGCTTACAACGACGTAACTCTGAAGATGGCCAACCTCGACAAGATTGAGGTCATCACCGAGAAGAGCGCCGACGCATCCAGTTTCATGGTAGGTACCGACGAGTTTGCCGTACCATTGGGCGACCTTATCGACGTGGCTGCCGAGATAGAGAAGGCAGAGGCACAGCTCAAGCACCTTGAAGGCTTCCTGATGGGTGTGCGCAAGAAGCTCAGCAACGAGAACTTCGTGGCTCACGCTCCTGAGAAGGTGGTGGCTCTTGAGCGCAAGAAAGAAAGCGACTCGGTAGAGAAGATCGCAGCCCTCAAGGCAACTATCGAAGAACTCAAGAAGAAGTAACAGACTATTTTTTTTCAATGTTAAATGTTGAATGTTAAGTGTTAGACGAGGCTGCTCTTGCCATCTTAAGAACAAGACTTTACAAGGGCGCCACGACTTAACATTTAACACTTAACATTTAACATTTTTCGTATCATGACAAGAAAGAAGCTTTTCACCTTATTTATATATGTATCCTTCGCCCTGATGGGACTGACGGGCTGCAACGACGAGGCTTTCGACATCGACAGTGTCAACAAACAGACCTTGCTCATCATGTATCCATGGTCGGGAACCGAAAACTCGGCAGGACTCTACAGCGATATGGTCAACAACCTGAACCAGATAGAGAATGCCATCAAGAAGAACAAGGGACTAAAAAGCACAAGGGTATTTGTGTTTATGAGCACATCTGCCACAGAGAGTTCGCTCTTTGAGCTGACTTACAACTCAAGCACCTTTACTGTAGAGCATCAGATGCTGGAAAACTATACCGGCACTGCCTACACCACTACGGAAGGACTGACAGACATCATCGGGGAGGTGAAACAGCAGGCAGAGGCACTCAACTATGCCCTGATTATCGGAGGACACGGAACAGGATGGAACAACATTTCCGACTGGACCGACTATCCCAACCAGGCCAAGAGAAAAGCTGCACTCAAGACCCGCTCTTTTGGCGGACTCGACAACACCTATGCCATCAACGTATCATCGCTGGCACAAGCCATCGAGACCAACGGCATCAAGATGCAGTACATCCTCTTCGATGCCTGCTATATGAGTAATGTGGAGACGGCTTACGAGCTGAAGGATGCCACCAACTTCCTCTTGGCTTCGCCCAATGAGATTATGGCAAAGGGACTGCCCTACGAGGATATCTGGAGCTATCTCAACACGACAACTCCCAACTACGCAAGCATCATCTCGTCGTACTACTCTCATTACAACAGCACCTCTACCCCATACGCGAGCCTTGCTGCCATCGACTGCCGACAGATGGACAAGTTGGCTGCCATCATGAAGGAACTGAACAGCAAGTACACCATCACCACAGAACGCCTGGCTGGCGTGCAGACAGAAGACGGATACACACCCAACCTGTATTACGACTTGGGCAACTATGTAGACAGTCTGAAGCCCAACGCCTCGATGAAGGATCAGTTTGCCACTCAGCTGAAAGCCACGGTAAAAGCCGCACAAAGCACCGCAGAAGTGTACAGCAACATCAATGCGACGACCATCACCGTCAAAGACTTCTCGGGTCTTACCATCAGCGACCCCAGTTCGCATCCCGTGGCTCTCAGAACCAAGAAACAGACAAAATGGTGGAAAGCGACGCATGAGGGAGAGTGAAGAGCAAAGAAGTTAGGATAAAGAAAAACAAAAAATAAACAGACAGAAACAATGGAATACTTCATCGTAGAAAACGGAAAGCAAGCCGGACCATTCAGCATAGCCCAGCTGGCAGAAAAACATATCAAGCCTGAGACTTTGGTATGGAAGGAAGGTATGGCAGACTGGACTCCAGCCTGGAAAATAGCCGAACTGAAATACATTCTCGCCGAAGGCAGTCAGCAAACAGGAACTGCAGTGCCTCCTGTTCCTCCTACAGCCAATCAGGCGGAAGAGATGAGTCAGCCTGCAGCAGAAACAGAGGAAAATGAGAACGGGAAGGACAGCGACAAGAAGCCTAAGAAAAAGAAATCTTACTGGAAATTCGTCGTAGGACTCTTGGTTGTGATTCTGCTCATCCTGGCATTCACCAACCCCGGCAGAGACACTCATAAGCAAGCCGTAAAGGAGGAAGTCGGCAAGGTGATAGACAAGGCTACAAACATCAGTGACGACTTCATCTTCGCCGATGGCCTGCGCTCGTTTGCCAAGATGATCTCGAACAACATGATAGATGTTGCCTTCGACCAGCTTTTCGAGTACCACAACTACATCATCTTCTCGAAAGGCACCGTCAGCTTCAATGGCAAAAGTCACAACGTAAGCTTCGGAATCCTGGGCAAGGTATACACCATCAATGCCGATGATGCCATCAAGGCAATGGAAAATGCGGAACTGCTCAACAGCAACGACTCATCTGAAAATGCTGATGACAATCAGTCGGCAAACAACTCTTCAGACAACACCAACCTGCAGTCACAGCTCGAAAACAAGACCAACGAGGCTATTGACAAACTGTCCGACAAGGTCAGTAAAAAGGTGGAAGACAAACTCAACGAAAAGTTGGAAGAACTCAACGACTCCTCAAATATCGACAAGATAGTAGACAAGATCCTCAGCTTGTTCTAACAGGCCCCTCCACGAAGTGGCAACACATATAAAAGCGACAATACACACAAGCTGCAATATCATAACAAAGCCCTACCCCCTTTGCGGGGCAGGGCTTTTTTTATCTCCATTAAGCACATAACTGTGTCTTTTTGTACATATGGTTGACTCCTTAAAATGTAAGTGAAATGAAAAAATCA
>ERZ780214.740-NODE-740-length-13277-cov-2.07367_pt1 | contig 13277 bp, 9 predicted proteins | sample MGYA00510976_ERZ780214 | MGnify/ENA primary metagenome ERZ780214 (study PRJEB29588, sample SAMEA2154920) | human gut metagenome | biome: human gut; feature: human-associated habitat; material: faeces | place: Denmark | collected 2008/2010 ... | reverse complement strand
AGTCCGGTTGTTGGCGATGCCGGCTGCCAGTCCGAGGGCGAAGAACAGGGTGGCTATCTCCATGATATACCAGCCATATCCCATCACTCCCGTTATCAGATAAAAAATCGTGAAGAAGAGGAGGTTCAGGATATAAAGATGGACTGTCTTGCGTAGGGCGAACAGGGAAGTCAAGATAAAAGCAGCTGTTAGAATGGGGAGGAGAGGCAGTCCTTTGATAACGCTGTTCCCGATTTGTAAAGTTGTTGCAGGATAATAAGCTGCGAAAATGATTTGTATGACTACCAATATACCGAAACTGACCCAAGCGGCACGTGGCGTATGATAGCTTACATCCAGCGAGTTGTTATTGTGTAGGTCCCGCCAATACTGATCTTCTTCGTAGACTAACGAAGCTTTCGGGTTTTTCTTTACTTTAGCAGCATAACGCAGTATCCAGGAGAAACCGATCATATTGATGACAATCCAGCAAAATATCCGGTATTCGATTCCGGAAAAGAGCGGAATACCGGCCAGCCCTTGCGCAATGCCGATTGTAAATGGGTTCAGTATCGCACCGGCAAATCCTAATCCGGCGGCGACAAAGACCATGCAAACGCCTGTAATGGAGTCATACCCCATCGAGATAGCCATCGGGACAAGCACCAGGCAAAATGCGATGGTCTCTTCACTCATCCCGAAGACGGCCCCGAATATGCTGAATAGTAGCATGATGGATGTCAGTAAGAAATTCTCCACTCCGATCTTGCGCAGGAAACGGTTGTTCTCCATTTTACGGGCGCGGCCGAGGAAACTGACGGTTCCGATATCGAAAGCCTTACTGTCGTTGACGATCCAGAACGCCCCTCCGATAATCAGGATGAAGACGATGATATCTGCCTTGTCGACAAATCCTTTGTAAAAAGCCGAGAACACCTGCCAAGTTTGCGGAACATGTTCTACCGCTTCGTAGACAACCGTTTTTTCTCCGGCGGCATTGATACTCTCTTTGTATTGTCCGCCCGGAATGATCCAGGTGAGGGCTGCACAGAAAAGAATGATATAAAATATGATGGCGTATGTATGTGGAATCTGTCTCTTTTTCATAATCCGTTTTCGTTTTCTTCATCCGTTAATGGACCTATTTCGGGAAGGATGGCACGTGCCTCCCTGTCGCTGAGGGTGTCTACATCTTTCAGTTTGCGCTGGATCACGCGTGTGCGTGTCCCTAATACCTCTTCGATCTGTCCGCTGGCCGTCTGCAAGTTCTTCTGTGCTTTTTCCAGCATGCCGCCTACCTTCTCGAATTCTTTCTTTACCGCCCCCAAGATGGTCCATACCTCGCCGGAGTGTTTCTGGATAGCGAGCGTGCGGAATCCCATTTGCAGGCTGTTCAGGATGGCGGCAAGCGTTGTCGGACCGGTGACGACTACTTTATAGTTGCGCTGTAGTTCTTCCAGCAGGGAAGAACGGCGTACGACCTCCGCATAGATTCCTTCGAAAGGCAGGAACATGATGCCGAAGTCGGTGGTGGCGGGGGGAGCCAGATACTTGTCGGAAATATCCTTTGCCATCTTTTTAATAGTTGTTTCCAATAGCTTTCCGGCTGCTTCTATAGCCTGTGTGTCGGCATGATCGTATGCATCGAGCAGCTGTTCGTAGACGTCTTTGGGAAATTTTGCATCTATCGGCAGATAGACAAATTCGCGGACATCGTCACGCCCCGGAAGTTTGACGGCAAACTCCACGACGGCATCCGATCCTTTGCGGGTGTGCACATTCGCCTCGTATTGCTCCGGCGCCAGGATTTGTTCGAGAAGCATGCTTAATTGGATTTCCCCGATGTTGCCGCGTGTCTTCACATTGCTGAGGACACGTTTCAAACCACCTACGTCTTGTGCCAGCGTTTGCATTTCTCCAAGTCCTTTCTGTACGCTTTCCAGTTGTTCCGTCACAAGCCGGAATGATTGGCCGATCCGGTCATTCAGTGTCTTTTGCAATTTCTCGTCTACGGTCAGGCGGATTTCTTCCAACCGTTTTTCCGTGTTGGCGACAAGCAGGCGTTGCTGTTCGTCCAGATTGGCAAACTTTTCCCGTTGCAGGGCATTGAAGGAAGTGATCCCCCGGTCGAAAGCATCCCGGAATTCGTTCATGGAGCGCGTCAGTTCTTCCCGGTTATCCCTGGCGACGATGCGGCCTTCTTCCCGGTTCAGACGAAAATCTTCCCGAAAGTTTTTTTCGATACGTTCAAATGAACGTTGCATTTCGTCGAGCAGCCGTTTCAATTCGCCTGCGATGTCCGAATGGTCTTTCCGGGGGCGGAAAAAGACCTGTAAAGCAATGATTACAACAAGTAAGCAAATAATCAACCCATCCATTTCTTTCTATTTTGGGTCAAAGATAGAAAAAGAGTTATCGAGAGCAGTAATTAAAAAGAGTTAAAAGGAAAAACATTATTCAGATTCCTTTGTTTAAGTTATACAAAGCAGCTTATATTTGTAAGCCGCTTTTGATAAAGAACATAAAATACAACAAAAGATGGCAAAGATAACATTTAAAGGTAATGAAGTCAATACGAACGGTTCATTGCCCGCAGTTGGAGCAGAGGCTCCTGATTTTAAGGGTGTAAAGAGCGATTTATCCGAATTGCATCTGAAAGATTTAAAAGGAAAGAAAGTCGTGATTAACGTGTTCCCAAGTTTGGACACTGCCGTGTGTGCCGCATCGGTAAGACGTTTTAATAAAGAAGCCGCTTCTCTTCCTAATACTGTGGTGCTTGCCGTATCAAAAGACTTGCCTTTTGCGCAAGGACGTTTCTGTACCACGGAAGGTATCGATAAAGTGATCCCACTTTCTGCATTCCGTTGTTCTTGTTTTGAAAACGGGTACGGGATGCTGATGGTCGATGGTCCGCTGAAGGGTTTGTTAGCCCGTGGCGTGATAGTTGTCGACGAAGCCGGTAAAGTTGTTTATGAGGAACTGGTTTCCGAAATAACGAACGAACCGAATTACGAAGCCGCAATCGCTTCATTAAAAAACTAATAAAGTAGATTATTGTTTTTCATTGGTTAAAGTTAAGGGTTAGTGTAGAAGGCCGCCGGATGTGAATCCCGCGGCCTTCGTTTTTTATAATCCTGACCAGCTCATCGTTAATTTGGCAATTGTCTTATGGCTTAGTTTTGAAACAAAATCGGCGGAGGTATTGGTTTGGGTTACTATCATGGCTATGCATTCCCAATCTTTATCCGCTTACGACGCCTTTCAATCGAAGATTTGAGGAAAATAGAATATATGTACCAGTATCAAAGATATTAAAGTGGTTCACAGATTAACTTGTAACCGATTCCTCTTACGTTCAAGATCTTGATGCGAGAGTCTTTGTCCAATTTGTGGCGCAGCTTGGTGATGAAAACATGCAGGCTGCGTGCATTATAAAAGCTGTCGTCTCCCCATAGGCTCAGCAGAATGTCCTTGCTGTAGATCGGCTGGTTCTCGTTTTCGCATAGGCGTTTCAATATTTCGGATTCTTTGTAGGAGAGTTTGTCGCTTTCTCCGGCTATCAGCAAGGTCTGGACTTTCGGGTAGAAAGTGTAAAGCCCGATCTCGTAGAATTCGGTTCTTCCCTCCTCCTGTTTATATTTGATCAGGAGGGCTTTAGCGCGAACGACCAATTCACGCAGACTGAACGGTTTGCGAACATAGTCGTTGGCTCCTAATTCGAAGCCGAAGACGATGTCATCTGTTGAAGAACGGGCACTCAGGAAGAGTACAGGCACTTCTTTATTCTCCTTCCGTATCCGCCGGATCATTTCGAACCCGTCTATTTCCGGCATCATGACATCCGCGATAATCAGGTCGGGAGCATACTTGTAGAAACGATCGATCCCCGGCAGCCCGTTCCCTGCCGTTATGACTTGGAAGTCTTCTTCTTCCAGTGCATCTTTGATGATCATGGACAGGCTCGCTTCGTCTTCAACCAATAATATCGATTTCTTGTCTTTCATGTGTTTGCGGTAATGTGATTATGAAGCAACTTCCCTTTCCGGGCTGGCTTTCTACCCGGATCGTACCGTTGTGCATGTGTATCATTGTCTTGACATAAAACAGCCCGATGCCGTACCCTCTTACGGGAGGTCGCTTGCTGTTGGAAACCCGGTAGAATTTATCGAAGATATGTGCCAGGTGTTCTTCTTCTATTCCGATGCCGTTGTCGGTAATGCGGATGATGACCGAACCGTTGCGCTCTTCTGCCGTTATCTGGATGTGCGGACTATCACCGGAATATTTGATGGCATTGTCCAGAATGTTGCTCAAGATGTTGTAAAGATGTGTTCTGTCGGCTTCCAGTATAATCCTGTCCGGCATGGATTCCAGCCCGACATGAAAGGGTTTGGAGGATTTGATGCTCTGTTGTTCGACGATTTTATCGAGCAACCCGTTCAGGTCTACTCTTTCGTATTTAAGTTTGAAATCCTTTTTACGTTCCAGGCCGAGTGAAAGAATTTGCTCGACCATATTGCCGAGACGTAGCACTTCCTCGTGACAGATATGCAAGTATTTGTTTGTCTTTTCTTTGTTTCCGGTTATGTTGTAATGGATCATGGCTTCGATTGCTGCATAGGTGATTGCTATCGGGGTTTTCAATTCATGCGTGACATTGTGCGTAAAGTCATCTTTCAGTTGTTCCACTGTCTTTTGGTGGATCAGGAACCAGAACATATAAGCGAAAGAGAGGATCAGGATCAACAGGATCAGGAATGAAGAGAATAGGATGCCCGACATCATCCGGATCGTATCCCACCGGGTTGGTTCGGTATAAACCAGATAAGCCCTTTTATGATAGGTCGTGTATTCCCATTTGTGTAGGTCGTATTCTGTCTTGTCCAGGTCTGCCGGAACGGATGAGGCGATGATCGAACTGTCTTCCAGATTCCACATTTCGGTATGATGGCGAATATCCAGCCCCCTCTTTTGCAGGTGGGAGGACAGGATGCTGTCGAACTTTGCAAGGTCGACCGGTTTGACCGAATCGATCACTTCATGTAGAGCTTGCTGCATCTGTAAGCCTAACTCTCCTAACGACCTGAAATCGTTACCGACCTCCACTGCCGTGCTTTTTAGCATTTTACCCGCTTCGTTACGGAGTGTCTGGCTCCGGTATCGGGGATGATAGATATTCGTATCTAAAGGCTGCACGCTCAGTTCGGGAATAACCGAATCCTTGTCAGGAAACCGGGTACTGAGAGCCGCACCGCCTTTCGTATCGGCAATGGCGGATGTCTCTCTTTGCCTGTGCGTGACCCTGCTGAGGAAATCGGCCCGATTGAACAGTTCGATATGATCTGCATTTTTGATCGCCATCCGGATCTCTTCCTGGTTCTGCTTTTGCCGTGAGTGGTAGAGGCCGGTTATCCAGAATAGCTGATAGATGAAGAGGCCGGACAACGACAGGATGACCAGAACGATTACATATTTGAACGAAGATTTCATGTAAACAAATGTAGGGAAAGTTTATCTGATCCGGTTTATTTGGTAAGACTAAATAACATTCGTGCGGGGGGATGTTATATAGTCTTACCAAAAAGAGGCAAAGTTTGGAACTCTCGTTTCCGAATATAACCTTTACAAGAAAAAATAATACGATGAAGCATTTCTATCATTATTTGTTGACCGTTTTTCTGGCAGGGCAAGTACCTGGATGGGGGCAGAACGCAACGGAAAAGAAACACATCTTCGTGAACGACAGTATAACCGTAGATCTTCCGGAGGTGTTTGTAAAAGCGGAACGGTCGCTGGTGAAAGTGTCGGAAGGCAAGTTGCAGTACGACATTCCGAACCTGGTAAAAGATAAACCGGTCGATAACGCTTTTGATGTGATAGGCGAATTGCCCGGTATACAAAAAGATGGGGATAAGGTGTCGATTATCGGAACCCCTTCGACCTCGATCCTGATCAACGGACGCAAAAGTTCGATGACAGCGGAACAATTGGCTGGCTTATTGAAATCCACATCTTCATCCAAAGTAAAACAAATAGATGTGATGTATAGCACGCCTCCCCGGTTTGGCGTGAAAGGTGCATCCATCAATGTCGTAATAGAAAATGACAAATCTTTGAAAGACGTGCTGAAGGGGGAAATCTCTTTGACGGGTAAGCAAGGTTATTTCTTTTCTCCATCCGGTCAGGCGAACCTTTCGTATATCGGGAAGAATTACTCGGCTGATATCTCTTATTCGGCCGCTTATGATCATGGACGCCAGGAAGAGGAAATGATTGCCCGACCGACTGTAAACGATCGCCCGTACGATATTAGGCAGGATGACTGGTATAATAATGTAAGCCTTTCTCACAATATACGGGGAGCTTTCGATTTCGATTTGAAAAGTAAAGACCGCTTGTCACTTTCCTATACCGGCCGTTTTTACGACCCGGATAAAGTATCGAGAAGAGGCGCGTTGACCGAGTTTGTCGATATCCGGCGGGTAGAGACGGAGTTGGAATTGTCCGGCGCTTCGAATCTGCATAATGCCCGGATGGATTATATCGGTCATAAAGGGTTCAGAGCCGGGATGGATTATACTTTTTATAAGAATGACGACAAGCAACATTTGGTTAATGACTTTGAAAAAGAGGAAGAGCAGACAATCTCAACTCTGTCTTCCCAGCAGGTACAACGTGTTGATCTTTATATGAACGACAGTCGTAAATTGAAAAAAGAATGGATGTTGGATTACGGAGTAGATGCTTCTTTTTCCGATACCCGTAACGAGTCCGGTCAGTCGATCAATGGTGGGAATGCTCCTGAAGGAACTTTCCGCCTTAAACAAAAAGATTATTCAATGGGTGCTTTTGCCGGTTTTACGAAACAATTCGGGAAAAAGGTTTCATTGAATGCATCCCTTTCCTTGCAGTATTATAAAGCATCCGTCGATTCGGCAGGAAAGAAAAAGACATTATGGAACAGGGCCGGCCTTTTCCCTCAATTGAATTTTACTTACAAGGTGGCTCCGTCCGGTATGCTGATGTTTTCCTTTTCGAGTGATAAAACCTATCCGTCCTATTGGATGACTACTCCTACTACCTATTATATGAATGTCTACAGTTCTATAATCGGGAACCCGGACCTGAAGCCGCAGCTCTCTTATTCGATGCAACTGAATTATGTCCTGAAGAGCAAGTATGTATTCGGCTTATTTACAAATATACAGCCCGATAAAATACAACAGATGACGTACCAGCGCCACGATGAGTTGAGGTCCGTATTCCAGACAGTGAATATGGATATCTACAATATGTACGGAGCGGTCGCCGTCATCCCTTTCAGGCCTTTTGATTTTATGAGTTCCAGGCTGACGCTGATGGGCTGTGCCATTCATAACAAAGGGACGCTTTATGATGTCTTTTTCGACCGTAAAAAACTGTTTGGCCGGGCCGAATTGAACAATACCTTCTACCTGACCGAAGACCGGAACTTGTTGTTGGAGTTGCGGGGCTATTGTATATCTCCGGTCATACAGGGATTGTATGATGTCGATCTGATATACAACGTGTCGGCCGGTCTGACCTGGACATTCGCGAAAAAGAAGATGCGCCTGACGGTTCGGGGTAATGATTTGTTCGAGGGAGGCAATCCCGTTACCCGTGTGGATGAACAGGGGCAGAAAAGCCGCATGAAACTGTGGCAGGATAGCCGGAATGTGACACTGACATTACGGTATAGTTTCGGTGGCTACAAAGAGAAAAAGGCAAAAGAGGTAGACACTTCACGTTTGGGGACGGGGATTTGATATGCTTGCTGTCCAAATACCGGGATGAATCAACTGATGGCGGAAATGTTGGGAGGTATAGTAAATAAGTCTTGAAGAACAATTGTTTGTGTTATTATATTTTATACCTTTAGCGCTGACTTGCTAATGCTATCCTGTACCTCTTAGTTAGTTATCCTGTACACCCTGGTAAACCATCCTGTACACCTTGACCGATTATCCTGTACAGGCTGTTGTTACTGAGTGGTTACTAATAAGATAGAGGATGGTAACCTTTGAGATAAATCGTGTTAATGTTAAATCTAATAGAAAGATAATAGTATGGCGGTAAGATACAAGCTGACAAAAATCAATGACAATATTACTGATAATAAGACGGTAAAGTATTCGGTAACGACGGTAAGCTATGACAATGTGAATTTGGATGCTTTAGCCGAGCAAATAGCCGGATCCAGTACATTTTCCTACGGCGAAGTGAAAGGACTTGTGGAAAATCTGACTATTCTGATTGCGGAAGCTCTGGAAGGCGGCAATACCGTGACGATCGACGGTTTGGGAACATTTTCCGTAACTGCCCGACCCAACCGTGAAGTGGAAGATCCGTTGAAAATCCGTGCCGAGTCTATTAAGCTGAAAGGAATTGGCTTCAAACCCAGCCCGAAACTGAAGGAGAGGCTGAGAAGTATTGAGTTTACGAGGATGAAATAGGTTTTATACATAAAGTTTACGGGAAGTATTTGCCATTTGCAATCTTACCAGGTAATAATTTGTATAATAGTTTGTTATTCCATTGCAAATATCTTTTTGAGTTTGCAATGGAGTTTGTCATTAGTCATAAAACAAAAGTTGCACAAATGAGTCCGGATATGAAAATAACACAAGTGAAGAGTAATGGTAAGTCTTTGAAAAATATAGAGTTGTCCGATGTGATGACTGCGATAAGATCCGGAGAACAAGCCAGGGTGGTGAATGAACATCGGGGGATATTATCCTCTTCAATGCCTGGCGATCGGAACATTCATGCGACGGATATTCCTGTTTTGCTTTTTGCCGCCCGGTTCAGGAAGAAAGAAAGCAGGATAGAGTATCAGGCGTATAACGGGCTGGTGCTGATGGATGTCGGCAATCTGGCGGATAGGGAAGAGGCCGTGGAGGTGAAGCGACTCGCTTCCTTAGCCCCGCAGACAATGGCAGCCTTTGTCGGTTCGAGCGGGAAGAGCGTGAAAATACTGGTTCCTTTTGTGTTGCCCGACGGTTCCCTTCCGGAAAAGAGGGAGTTGGCCGAGTTGTTTCATGCGGTGGCCTACAGGCGTGCAGTGGCCTTTTATCAGGCTCATCTGCAACGTCATATAGAGATGGGGGAGGAGGCATCGTTGGAAAGAGGATGCCGCCATTCTTTTGATCCTGGTTTATATTATAATCCGTCGGCCACACCGTTGATTCAGGAGCAACCGATGCAGATGCCTGCCGAACCGACCTATCGGGAGGTGGTGGCCAAAGAGGAAGATCCGCTTTTGCGCATGATGCCCGGATATGACCGCAGTCGTATCGTTTCCCGTTTTTATAATGCCTGTATGTTGGACGCCCTCGAAAAGACGGGTGGCTTGGATGAAGGAAAAGAGGTCAGGCCTTTCCTGACAAGGTTGGCTGAAAATTGTTTTCGCTCCGGTATTCCGGAAGAGGATGTGGTTCGCTGGACAAAGATTAGCCGGAATCTCGAACTGTTTGAAGAGGAGATCCGGGAGACGATTCACATGGTGTACCAACTGTCGAAGTGTTTTGGGAAGAAGCCGGTGATGCCTGCCGAGCAACTGCTTTCGATAAAGACGGACGAGTTTATGAAACGACGGTATGAGTTCCGGCGGAATATGCTGGCAGGCGAAGTGGAGTTCCGGGCAAGAGGTTCGTACTATATCCATTTTGCCCCGGTTACCGAAACGGTTCTAAATAGCATCGGTCTGAATGCGCAGGCCGAAGGGCTGGCTCTTTGGGATCGCGATGTGAAGCGGTATGTCTATTCCGATAGGGTTCCGGTCTTTTATCCGTTGGAAGATTATCTGGAATATTTGCCGGAGTGGGACGGTAAGGATCATATACGTGCACTGGCCGATACGCTGCCGACCGCTAATGCCCAGTGGCGCAATCTGTTTTATATCTGGTTCCTGAGTATGACTGCCCACTGGTACAGGCGCGAGCATTTGCATGCGAACAGCTCGTTGCCTTTGCTGGTCGGTCCGCAGGGATGTGGCAAGTCCACCTGGTGTCGGAATTTGTTGCCGCCTTCGCTTCGTATGTATTATACGGATAGCATTGATTTCAGTAACAAACGGGATGCCGAACTGATGCTGACTCGTTTTGCCTTGATCAATATCGATGAATTCGATTCGGTCAGTTCCGCTTACCAGAGCTTTTTAAAGAATGTCCTGCAAAAGCCGGTTGTCAACGCCCGCCAGCCTTATAAGCGAAGTATTCAGGCATTGCACCGGTATGCCTCTTTTATCGCGACCTGCAACAATTACGATCTGTTGACCGATCCGACCGGAAGCCGGCGTTTTATCTGTATCGAGATCTCCGGTACGATAGATAATTCAACATCGATAGACTATGAACAGTTGTATGCCCAGGCAGTGGCTGCTTTAAAGAATGGCGAACGTTATTGGTTTACTTCCGAAGAGGAGTTCTCGACAACTCGTAACAATGAAGTATTCCAGCAACTGCCTGTCGAAGAACAGTTGTTTCTTCAGTACTTTCGTGCCGCCCGGCCAGGAGAGGAGAGTCTGGAATTATCCGCCATTGAAATTCTCCAGTATCTGCAAAGTGAAAGTGGCATTAAGTTGGGCAATAAACGGTTGACCTACTTCGGCCGCCTGCTCCAGAAGAACAAGATCCCTTCACGCCGCACGATGAAAGGAACTTGCTATTCGGTGGTGAAGGTGGGATAATGTAGGGTGAATAACAAATGTTATTGCAAATGAAAAAGAGTTTGCAATGAAGTAATGGGTTATTATATAGTTACTTATAGGTCGCTATTGCAAATGGCGAATGGATAGCGGAAAATTGTTGTATGATTGAAGCATAAGCGTAATCATGTTGTTTATAAAGTAATCTGTAACTTTGTCGCCAAAGTTAGGAATAAGCTTTTTAATATAGATGATGAATAATGAATAAAAAGATACTTCAGTTAGCGCTTCCTTCTATTGTTTCCAATATAACGGTTCCTTTGTTGGGATTGGTCGATGTGGCGATTGTCGGACATTTGGGGGCCGCTTCCTATATCGGGGCGATTGCGGTAGGGGGGATGCTGTTCAATATTATTTACTGGTTGTTCGGTTTCTTGCGGATGGGAACGAGTGGGATGACTTCACAGGCTCTGGGGAGACGGGATCTCCTGGAAGTAACGAGGGTTTTGTTCCGGTCGGTTGGTGTCGGGATTCTGATTTCTCTGGCTCTGCTTCTGCTCCAGTATCCGATACGGGAAATAGCTTTCTTACTATTGGATACGACGGATGAGGTAGAACGGTTGGCTTCCTTATATTTCAATATTTGTATTTGGGGAGCGCCGGCTGTGTTGGGATTGTATGGCTTCTCCGGTTGGTTTATCGGAATGCAGAATTCCCGTTTCCCGATGTTTATTGCGATCACCCAGAATGTCGTGAATATCGTGGCGAGCCTGATCTTCGTCTTTGTGTTCGGCATGAAGGTGCAAGGGGTTGCGACGGGAACGCTGATCGCTCAATATGGAGGCTTCGGGATGGCTGTATTCCTGTGGTTCGTATTCTATCGGAAGCGGTTGAATATTCGTGTTTGCTGGCATGAGATCATGGATAAGGTCGCTATGCGTCGCTTCTTCCAGGTGAATGGCGATATTTTCTTTCGTACGCTTTGTTTGGTGGCGGTTACTACATTTTTTACATCTACGGGTGCGAGGCAGGGCGATATCGTTTTGGCCGTTAATACATTGCTGATGCAGTTGTTTACGCTCTTTTCCTATATCATGGACGGTTTTGCCTATGCAGGCGAGGCTTTGGCGGGACGTTATATCGGTGCTCGGAACAAAACAGCCCTTAGTCGGATGATCCGTTTGCTGTTTGGCTGGGGAATCGGGTTGTCCCTTTCGTTTACCTTGCTTTATGGAGTAGGCGGGAAAGGTTTTCTCTCCCTCCTGACGAATGACTCTGTTGTCATACAAGAGGCCGGAACCTATTTCTATTGGGTGCTGGCTGTCCCGCTTGCCGGCTTTGCCGCCTTCTTGTGGGATGGAATCTTGATCGGTGCGACAGCTACCCGCCTGATGCTTTATTCGATGTTGGTCGCTTCCGGCACTTTCTTTTTGATCTATTACCTCTTTTTCGGAATGATGGGAAATCATGCATTGTGGATGGCATTTCTGATATATCTGTTGCTTCGTGGTAGTATGCAATGGGTATTATGGAATCGCCACAATGAATTAGCGTAATCGGTCGTATGCCCATTGTGCCGGATTGTTTAATATATAATTGGATATATTATGATATGCCTTTTCATCCTGTATGATATGTTCATAATAATTACGTTGCCATAATTTTTGACCGTGTAGATTAATCATTTTTGTCGATTGATATTTAAAATATCCCACAATATGCCCCAGTGTCACCACGTAGGGGCGGGGGTTGCCCGCCCTAAATGCATCCCGATCGATTTTTATAATCGCATGGAAATGATTTGGCATAATAACATATTCGCAACATTCGATATTGGGGTATTTATGTTCCAAATCCCAATAACATTGTTGGATTATTTCACCATATGGGTTTAATATCATTTATAACCCTTCCTGTGAATAATCATATCCTTTCAAACGGATACTGTGACGATGGTGGATGTCTGGATTGTACTGTTTCATAGTCGATGGTTGTCTTATTGGCTTAATACGAGTCTAAATATAAGGAAAAAGCCGGAAATCAAGAGAAGATATCCGGCTTTTATGAAATTAGATACGCTCTATTATTGTCTGTAGCTTGCTAATTCGTCGGCATTGAATTTCAAGATAAAGCTGCTGTGTTTTTCCACTTCCGCTTCGACATAATTCAAGTATACGACAGCTGATTTGGCAAACATTTCAGGAGCCTTTGTCGCGTCTTGGATCAGCAGGTGAGCCATGATGCAGTCGGCTGCCATTTCATAAAGGCGACGGGCAACAAAATCCTGCAATTCCTGGTTCTGGGCTTCCTTCACCTTGTTCATGCAGGCTTCGAACTTATCGGCCATTTCAACCAGGCGGCCTTTCAGCGGTTCCATTTCAGGAGAACACGGGATTGTTTCGAATTCTCGGATGGTAGCCAGATAGGAACCGTTGGTCACGTAACGGATGGCTGCAACTGTCTGCAACTGCGTCGTCCCCTCGTAGATGGAGGTGATGCGGGCATCCCGGTAGATACGTTGACAAGCATATTCCAGCATGAAGCCTGAACCACCATGAATTTGGATACAGTCGTATGCGTTCTGGTTGGCATATTCGGAGTTCATACCTTTTGCCAGCGGGGTGAAAGAGTC
>ERZ780214.739-NODE-739-length-13300-cov-1.63911_pt1 | contig 13300 bp, 12 predicted proteins | sample MGYA00510976_ERZ780214 | MGnify/ENA primary metagenome ERZ780214 (study PRJEB29588, sample SAMEA2154920) | human gut metagenome | biome: human gut; feature: human-associated habitat; material: faeces | place: Denmark | collected 2008/2010 ... | reverse complement strand
AGGCGATAATGCCGCCGGCGGCGAACTGGAACTGCGCGGCATTAAACTTGCAAATCAACTGCATCCCGAAGTTTTGGGCAAAAAAGTTGAACTGGTTGTAGCTGACAACAAATCCGATAAAGCAGAAGCTGCATCCGTTGCGGCACGCCTTATTGAAAAGGATAAAGTAAGCGTGCTGGTTGGTTCTTACGGTTCTTCCCTTTCTATGGCTGCCGGCAATATAGTTAAAGAAAACAAAGTTCCTGCTGTTGGCACAAGCTGCACCAACCCGCAGGTAACCGCAAACAACGATTATTACTTCCGTGCATGCTTTATCGACCCGTTCCAGGGCAAGGTAATGGCAGAATATGCACACCAGAACGGCTTTAAGAAAGTTGCCATTGTACAGGAAGTTTCCAATGACTACTCTGTTGGCCTTGCAAAATTCTTCCGCGAAGAGTTTGTTAAACTGACCGGCGACGAAAACAGCATTGTTGATGTTGCCAACTACCAGACCGGCGATAAAGACTTTACCGCTATTTTAACCAACATTAAAGCTCTGAACCCGGACGCAGTATTTGCACCCGGCAACTTCACCGAATCTGCACTTTTGGTTAAACAGGCACGCCAGCTTGGCATTGACGCACAGTTCATGGGCGGCGATACCTGGGAAACTCAGGAATTTATTGATGTAGGCGGCAAAGATGTTGAAGGCGTTGCACTTTCCACTGCGTTTGACCGCGAAAAAGCAAGCACCGAAGAAGCTAAGAAATTCCTTGATGCTTACACTAAAGAATACAACGGTGAACCTTCCGCTTTAACCGCAATGGCTTATGATGCTTACCTGATTGCCGTAAGCGGCATTGAAAAAGCAGGTACTGCAACCGATACCGTTAAAATCCGCGATGCGATTGCCGCAACCAAAGACCTTGAATGTGTAACCGGCATGACCACGCTTGATGAAAACGGCGACCCGATTAAAGGCGTTGTTATTAAAACCGTTAAAGACGGCAAATTTACCTTTAAAGATTACGTAGAAGCTAAGTGATTTAAAATTTAAGTAAAAGGTGCTCCCTTCCTTTGAGGGAAGGGAGCAGTTTTTTGGTTATGAGGTGCCCTTATGGAGTTTTTTGACGCTATTGCCAACATGTCGGCGCTGAGCTTTGTGCAGCACATGGTTAACGGAATATCGCTCGGCAGCCTGTACGCATTGATAGCAATAGGCTATACAATGGTATACGGCATTTTGCTGATGATTAACTTTGCCCATGGCGACATTGTAATGATGGCATGTTATTTTGCTTTTTTCGGAATTACGGCTTTTCATATTCCGTGGTATTTTACTTTTATCATAACAATTATTATGACGGCGCTGCTTGGTGTGTTAATAGAGCGCAGTGCTTACCGCCCGCTCCGTGAAGCGCCTAAAAATTCTATTTTAATTTCCGCTATCGGCGCATCGTTTTTGCTGGAAAACCTTGCCAACTATCTTTTCAGCGGACGCCCGATGCGTTTCCCTGATGTGCCGCTCCTGTCGCAGAACATCAGCGTCGGCGGCATAGAAATTCAGGCAATCTGCCTTGTAATTCCTGTTGTAACTATTCTCAGCCTTGTAGTGCTGCTGCACATTGTAAACCATACCAAAACCGGCATGGCCATGCGTGCGGTTTCCAAAGATTACGAAATTGCCAGAGTAATGGGCATTAATATTGATAATGTTATTTCCATTACCTTTATTATAGGTTCGGCGCTGGCAGCAATCGGCGCCATTATGTACGGCATCCGTTATCCGGGCATTACGCCGATGATGGGCGTTATGCCGGGCTTAAAATGCTTTATTGCGGCTGGCATCGGCAATATCAAGGGTGCGGTGCTCGGCGGCTTTATTCTGGGCCTTGGCGAAATTTTAATTGTTGCTTTCTTCCCGGATTTAAGCGGCTACCGTGATGCTTTTGCTTTTATTGTGCTTATTGTAATCTTGTTCTATAAACCTACTGGCCTTTTGGGCGAAAAAACAACGGAGAAGGTGTAATTATGACGAAAAAAAGAGATGCTTTGTTAACCATAGCCGGCATAATTGTCCTTTTCGGGCTTGCGTTTTTCGTACAGGAGGAAATGGACTCTTATATCCGCAGAATTGTTAATTTGTGCCTTGTATATGCCATTATCGGCCTTTCCATGAACTTAACCAACGGTTTTGTAGGGCAGTTTTCACTGGGGCAGGCAGGTTTTATGGCCATTGGCGCTTACACGGTAGGTATTTTTACCGTTCCTGTTGAATACAGGGAAAATGTTTTTTATGCTGTGCCTATGAACCCGCTTATTGCGGATATAGAGCTGCCGCTGTGGGCAGCGCTGCTTTTGGGCGGCGTGCTTGCCGCGCTGTTTGCGTTTATGATTGGTACGCCGGTGCTGCGTTTGCGCGGCGACTACCTTGCAGTAACCACGCTCGGCTTTTCTGAAATAATCCGTATCTGGATTACCAACGCGCAGAGCATTACCAACGGCGCTCTGGGCATTAAGGATATTCCGCCGCTGAACGACGTGCGCTATATCTTCCTTGTAACGCTTATCAGCTTTGTATTTATTACGCTTTTGGTTAATTCCTCTTACGGCAGGGCGTTTAAAGCCATCCGCGAAGACGAAATTGCTGCCGAAGCAATGGGCATTAACCTGTTCTGGCATAAAAACCTTGCCTTTATGGTAAGCGCCTTTTTTGCCGGTATCGGCGGCGGTTTGTACGGTGCGCTTTTAGGCACGGTTGACCCGAAAAACTTCCTCTTTACGCTTACTTATAACTTTTTGCTGATTATCGTGCTTGGCGGCATGGGCAGCATTACCGGCAGCGCAATTGGCGCCATTATCGTAACGGCAGGGCTGGAATACCTGCGCTTCTTCGATGAACCGCTGATGCTGTTCGGCATGGATATTCCGCTGTTCCGCCCGGGCTTCCGTATGGTTATTTTCTCAGTACTCTTAATGGTATGCGTACTGTTCTGGCGCCACGGCATTATGGGCACGCGGGAATTTTCCTGGCAGAAAGCCATTAATTTTGTAAAAAATCCTCTTGGCTTTATGAAGCGGAAAGGGGCTGCGCAATGATTTTAAAAACCAATGATATTACCATGCAGTTTGGCGGCGTAACCGCTGTTTATAAACTGAACATAGAAATTAATGACCATGAAATTATTGCCTTGATTGGCCCTAACGGTGCCGGCAAAACAACGGCCTTTAACATGATTACCGGCGTTTATACGCCTACCGAAGGCAAAGTTATTTACACCGATGCGCAGGGGCAGGATATTGATATTACCGGCCAGCGCCCGAGTGAAATTGCCAAACTTGGCATTGCCCGTACTTTCCAGAATATAAGGCTTTTTAAAGATTTAACGGTTTATGAAAATGTGCTGATTGCAAACCATCTGCATTTAAAATCGGATTTTCTTTCGGCAACACTGCATTTGCCGTGGTACATGAAAGAAGCCAAACAAATGCACCGTAATACCGAAAAGCTTTTGCAGGAAGTAGGCTTGTGGGATTTGCGCAACGAAAAGGCTTCAAGCCTGCCTTCCGGCCAGCAGCGCCGCCTGGAAATTGTGCGCGCACTGGCAACCAGGCCGCGCCTGCTATTGCTTGATGAACCTGCGGCCGGTATGAACCCGAAAGAAACGGAAGAACTTACGGAATTTATCCGCCAGATTCATAAAGAATACAATTTAACTGTATTTATGATTGAACATCATATGGATTTGGTTATGGAAATTTCCGACCGCATTTATGTGCTGGAATTCGGCATGACCATTGCCGAAGGCACGCCTGAAGAAATTCAAAATAACCAGAGGGTTATTGATGCTTACCTGGGGGTGGATGAAGATGCTTAAAGTAGAAAATCTTGTCGTATCCTACGGAGGCATTGAAGCCTTAAAGGGAATTTCGCTTGAAGTGCCCAAAGGGCAGATTGTTACCCTTATCGGTGCCAACGGTGCAGGCAAAAGCACGCTGCTGCGCAGCATTGTCGGTCTTGTAAAGCCTAAAAGCGGGCAGATAGTTTATAACGGCGATAATATTACCGGGCTTAATTCACAGCAGATTGTAAAAAAAGGTTTAACGCTGGTGCCGGAGGGGCGCCGCATATTCCCTAACCTTACAGTGCTGGAGAATTTGCAGATAGGCGCATACATGCGCAGCGATAAAGAAGGTATTCAAAAGGATATCGACTGGGTATATGAAATGTTCCCGCGTTTGCAGGAGCGCAGCTGGCAGATGGCCGGTACGCTTTCCGGCGGCGAGCAGCAGATGCTGGCGGTTGGCAGGGCGCTGTTGTCGCGTCCGGAACTTTTGATGATGGACGAACCTTCGCTGGGCCTTGCGCCGCTGATTATTAAAGATATTTTCAGCATTATTCAGTACATCAATTCCAAAGGCATGACGATACTTTTGATTGAACAGAACGCCAATATGGCACTGAAAGTTGCACACCGCGCCTACGTGCTTGAAACAGGTAAAATTACCATGAGCGGTACCGGCGCCGAACTTTTGGAAAATCCTGAAATCAAAGCAGCTTACCTTGGCAAAAAGAAAAAATAAAATTAAAAATCCTGTCTGTATACCGTTAAAGTATGCAGGCAGGATTTTTTTGTTAATTATTAATCCAAACTTTTATTAACCTGAACTTTTGTTAATTCAAGCTGTTGTTGTCAATTTCTTCGTCCGGAAATTCCATATTCAGCATTACCGGCGAATCGAGAGCTCCTTCTTTGGGAGTGCTTATTTCATAATGCCTGTCTTTGGCAGGGTCGTAGTAAACAAGGGTAATGCTGTAATCAAGGTTGAACACAACAAGCACAAGCTGGCAAATGCCGCTGCCGCAGGGGCGCTGCAAATAGTGCATGGCTATAATATCCTTTTGTGCAGCAAGCCAGTCAAAATCCAATTTGGACATTGCCGCTTCGTTCATGCGGAACATAACGCGGAATTTAATGTTGTTCAGTTCTATCAGCCCATGGCAGAAGGGAGAGTCGGCTTCCCAGTCCTGCGGGGCAAACAGCATTTTTATTTTGTTGAATTGTTCTTCGTTTTTAATGATGCCGGCAATGGAACGCTGTTTTTCGTCGGCGTCCTTATCAAGCCCGGCTTGAAGTTTTTGGTCCTGTTCCGGACCAATCCAGTGATATTCAAGCTGTTCCAAAGTGTAGCCGAGGCCGATTTCCTTACGCAGCGTTAAAAATTCGTAATCTTCAGGCACAAGCTTTAAGCCTTCTTCAATGGCCTGCAATGCGCCTTCAGTAGAGCCGAAGTGATAACGCAGCTTTGCTGCCTGTAACCAGCCCCACGGATATGTCGGTTCTTCCGTTACTGCTTTTTCGGCATATTCCATGGCTTCGGCAGGTTTGCCGCAGTACGTAAGCGCAATAGAATAGCGGTAGTACCACGCGCCGCAGCCTTTGGCATTTTTTTCTGCGGGCTTCATTATCTCAAGTGAGCGGTAATAGGCAGGGTAAATATCAAGATTGTTGTAGGCAAAGCCGTACCACAGGGCAAGCTCCAGGTCTTCCGCTGCCTGCTGCTCTGTAAAACGTCCTTCTTTTACGCCCCGTTCCACAAATTTATCAAGATAATCAATCATTTTGCCAAAATAGGCTTCATAGCCTTCGTCAAAAGCTTCCAGGGCTGAAACGTCTTCATCGGTTAAAAGACGCGCCGGGCCGGTTTTATGGGCTTTAGTATCTGCTGATGACATAATTATCACTCCGTTTCCTTTACTTGTTTACAGTTTAGCATATAAATTTATTTATGTTAAGAAATTTGTGCTGCCGGTTAAAATATAACCGGCCGTTTTTATATAACGGAATAAAAATGTAATGTTTTTTATAAAAAATTGCCAAAAAACAGAGCCGTTTTACATAGATTTAACATTTCTCCTCTAACAGATTTAATGTTTGGTCAGTATTATTTAACCATAGCAATTAAATAAAGCAAATCAAAAGCAAATTAAAAATCTGGAGGCTTATGTAATTATGAAAATGAACAAAAAACTTATTGCAGGCGTTATGTTGGCAGTTATGAGTGCAGCTGTATTCACCGGCTGCGGCGGCGAGAAAAAAGAAGAAGCAGCTCCGGCAGCAGGCGGCAAAATCGTTGTAATCTCCCGTGAAGACGGCAGCGGCACCCGCGGCGCATTCATCGAACTTTTCGGCATTGAAAAGAAAGGTGACGACGGCAAAAAAGTTGATATGACCACTCAGGACGCTTCCATCACCAACAGCACCGCTGTTATGATGACCACCGTTGCAGGCAACAAAGACGCTATCGGCTATATCTCCCTCGGTTCTTTAAATGATACTGTTAAAGCACTGAAAATTGACGGCGCAGAAGCAAGCGCAGCAAACATTAAATCCGGTACTTACAAAGTTGCCCGTCCGTTCAACATTGTAACTAAAGACGGCGTAAGCGCTGTTGCTCAGGACTTCATTTCCTTCATTATGTCCAAAGAAGGCCAGGAAGTAGTTTCCAAAAACGGTTACATTGGCAGCGACAAAGCTGAAGCATACAAAGGTAGCAAACAGAGCGGCAAAATTGTTGTAGCCGGTTCTTCTTCCGTAACCCCTGTTATGGAAAAACTTAAAGAAGCTTATGTAAAACTTAATCCGGATGTTAACATCGAAGTTCAGCAGAGCGACTCCACCACCGGCGTTCAGTCCGCAATCAACGGCGTATGCGATATCGGCATGGCTTCCCGCGAACTGAAACAGAGCGAACTTGATGCAGGCGTTAAAAACACCGTTATTGCTACCGACGGCATTGCAGTTGTAGTAAATAAAGCCAACAAGGTTGATAACCTTACCAAAGCTCAGGTTGCTGATATCTTCACCGGTAAAGCAACCGAATGGAACAAACTGTAATTCACATTCAGCTTTAATATCGACAATACAGCAAATTTTAACGGTTGCCTTTCACCGGGCAACCGTTAATTATAATAATGCAGAAAATTATTATTGATGGAAATTGTGAGGGTTTATGAAAACAGGTAAAGAAGAAATAATGCGCCTTGTCTTTTTGCTGGCGGCATGCGCTTCCATTGCCCTTGTTGCAATGATTTGCGTATTTTTGTTCGGCAACGGCCTGCCGACAATAGGCAAAATTGGCGTAACTGAATTTTTCCTGGGCGAAACATGGCGGCCTAATAACGATTTGTACGGCATTTTGCCGATGATACTGGGCAGCGCTTATGTTACTCTGGGCGCTATCGTTGTCGGCGTGCCTATCGGCATTTTAACCGCTGTTTTTATGGCTCGTTTCTGCCCGGACAGCATTTACAGATTTTTAAAACCGGCAGTTGAACTTCTGGCCGGTATTCCTTCCGTTGTTTATGGCTTCTTCGGCCTGGTGGTAATGGTTCCTTTCATCCGCGACAACATTGGCGGCACCGGCAGCAGCATGCTTACGGCTTCACTGCTTTTGGCCATGATGATTCTGCCGACCCTTATCAGCGTTGCCGAAGCTGCACTCAGGGCAGTGCCCAACAGCTATTACGAAGGCGCTCTGGCACTTGGCGCAGGGCATGTACGCAGCGTATTTTTTACGATTGTACCGGCTGCCAAATCCGGCATTATGGCGGCTATTATTCTGGGCCTTGGCCGTGCGGTTGGCGAAACAATGGCAGTAATTATGGTTGCGGGCAACCAGGCACGTATGCCGCAGGGGCTGCTTGAAGGCGTGCGTACAATGACGACGAATATCGTTATTGAAATGGGCTATGCAGCCGATATGCACCGTGACGCGCTTATTGCAACGGCGGTTGTGCTTTTCATATTTATTCTCATTATCAATTTAACGTTCTCGTATCTGAAGGGTAAGGTGGTACAGCAATGAGCAGCAGTTCTTTAAGCAAAACGCTGTACAGGTACGGGCGCGACCCTGTGTCCATGACATTACTTGTATGCGTAATAGTTTCGGCAGTAATTACATTCCTGTCGCTGGCCTTTTTGTTGGGCTACATTCTTTTGCAGGGTATTCCGAACATTAATTTAGATTTATTTGCTTTTGAATATAATACGGAAAACGTTTCACTTTTCCCTGCTTTGGTAGATACCGTTATCATGGTGCTGCTGGCTCTGGCAATAGCCACGCCGCTGGGCATCTTTGCAGCAATTTACCTTGTTGAATACGCAAGCCGCGATAATAAAATTGTCGGCGTGGTAAGGGTTACGGCAGATACTTTGTCCGGTATTCCTTCCATTGTTTACGGTTTGTTCGGTATGCTGTTCTTTGTAACCTATTTAAAATGGAGTTACTCGCTTTTGGCAGGTTCCTGCACGGTTGCAATTATGATTTTGCCGCTGATTATGCGTACTACCGAAGAAGCGTTAAAAGCAATTCCAGATAGTTACCGCGAAGGCAGCTACGGCCTTGGCGCCGGCAAACTGCGCACGGTATTTGCAATTGTTCTGCCTTCTGCCATTCCGGGCATTCTGGCAGGCGTAATTCTCGGCATTGGCCGTATTGTAGGCGAAACCGCAGCGCTTATGTATACCTCCGGTACCGTTGCAGCGCTGCCGCACAACGTATTTTCGTCCGGCCGTACTCTGGCGGTGCATATGTACGTACTTGCCAGCGAAGGCCTTTTTATGAAACAGGCTTATGCAACGGCTGTTATACTTGTTGTAATTGTAATTGCCATTAACGCGGCTTCTTCTTATTTGGCACGTAAATTGATGAAAGGGAACTGAGATGGAAGATAAAATTACTATACAAAACCTCGATTTATATTACAGCGAATTTCACGCATTGAAGGATATCAACATGCATATCCGTGAAAAAGAAATCACTGCATTCATCGGGCCTTCCGGCTGCGGCAAATCCACCTTGCTGCGCTGCCTGAACCGTATGAACGATTTGGTTGAAGGCTGCCGTGTAACAGGCAAAGTTTTGCTTAACGGCGATGACATTTACCTGAATGACGATGTTAACATGCTCCGCAAACGCGTAGGCATGGTGTTCCAGAAACCTAATCCGTTTCCGATGAGCGTTTATGATAACATTGCTTTCGGTCCGAGAACCCATGGCATTCATTCCAAAAGCAAACTGGATGACATTGTTGAAGATTCTCTGCGCAAAGCAGCCATCTGGGACGAAGTAAAAGACCGCCTTGAAAAAAAGCGCCCTGGGCCTGTCCGGCGGCCAGCAGCAGCGCCTGTGCATTGCCCGCGCCCTTGCCGTACAGCCCGAAGTGCTTTTAATGGACGAACCTACCTCCGCCCTTGACCCTATTTCAACTTTAAAAATTGAAGACCTTGCAGTAGAATTAAAACAGAATTATACTATTGTTATAGTAACGCACAATATGCAGCAGGCAGTGCGTATTTCCGATAAAACAGCCTTCTTCCTTCTGGGTGAGGTTATTGAGTTTAATGACACTGAAACGCTGTTCAGCAATCCGAAAGAGAAAAAGACGGAAGATTACATTACAGGGAGGTTCGGCTGATGGTAAGAAGCAGATTTATGGCACAGATGGAGCAGCTCAATACGGAACTTATCGTAATGGGCACTCTGTGCGAAAACGCTCTGGAAAAAGTTGCAAATGCGCTTGAGAACCCTACTGACGAAGTATCAAGGGACATAATTATTTTAAGCAAAAAAACCGAAGAAAAAGAAAGGGAACTGGAAAACATCTGCATTAACCTGCTTTTGAAACAGCAGCCGGTTGCTTCCGACCTGCGCCAGATTTCTTCAGCTTTAAAAATGGTAACGGATATGCGCCGTATCGGCGAAGTAGCAGGCAACATTGCTGAAATTTTAAGCCAGGACAATTTAAGAATGGACTATGACACAAGCATTCTTAAAAAAATGGCTGCCGCTACCAAAAAGATGGTATCCAATACTCTGGATGCTTTTGTAAAAAGCGATATCCGTACTGCCCAGCAGGTTGAACGTGATGATGACCAGGTTGACGAATTGTTTGCCCAGTCCAAACATGAGCTGATTCAGATTATCCGCAATTCTCAGGACAGCGGCGAACAGGCTATTGATTATCTGATGATTGCCAAATATTTTGAAAAAATCGGTGATCATGCTGTAAATATCTCGCAATGGGTATTATTTATGATAACCGGAACGCTTGAGGAGGACAGCATACATGATATTTTGCGTGGAGGACGATCCTAATATCCGCGAACTTGAAGTTTATACTTTAAAATCTACAGGTTTTCCGGCGTTGGGGCTGGAAAGCGGCGATGAACTTTTTAAAGCGCTGGAAACCGTGTTGCCGCAGCTGATAATTCTTGATATTATGCTGCCTGGCGAGGACGGTATGGCTATATTAAAACGCCTGCGCCGTGATAAGCGCACTGCGGACATCCCTGTTATCATGGCTACGGCCAAAGGTTCGGAGTTCGACAAAGTACACGGGCTTGACAGTGGTGCAGACGATTATATTGCCAAACCGTTCGGCATGATGGAAATGGTATCGCGTGTTAAAGCGGTACTGCGCCGTTATGTAAAAGAAGATAAATCGAGCGAGCTTACCAACGGACTGATTACCATGGATATTGCCCGCCATATGGTTTTTGTAAACGGTGAAGAAGTTGTGCTGACTTATAAAGAATTTGAAGTTCTGCATAAGCTTATGGAACGCCCGGGGCAGGTTTTTACCCGCGAGCAGCTTTTAACCGATATCTGGGGCTATGATTTTGCAGGCGAAACCAGAACCGTCGATGTGCATATCCGCACACTCAGGCAAAAACTCGGCAGCGCCAGTACGGTTATTGAAACCGTGCGCGGTGTTGGCTACCGTATAGGTGCGGAGCATGAAAAATAAAATTTTCCGCGCGCTGGTGGCGCTGGCTGCAATGGCAGTGCTTGTGGCATCGGGTTTGATAACTTTTCTTGTTTCGCAGGATTATTTTAACGAAACAAAAAAAGAGCTTGCCCAGGAAGCACGCTATATCAGCATGGGGCTGGAAAGCGGCGGCAATGACTTTTTAAATAAAATTGCAGCCGAAAACGGCAGCAATGTGCGCATAACGCTTATAGATAAAGACGGCATAGTGCTTTTTGACAATCAGGCAGAAGCAAAAACGCTTGAAAACCATGCCATGAGGCAGGAAATTATGGAAGCTGTTGCCGTTGGCGCGGGCGAAGCAGAGCGTTTTTCGGATACGCTTGACAAAACAACGTATTATTATGCCGTACGCCTTGAGGACGGTAAAATACTGCGCCTTGCGCGTACTATTGACAGCATTTATAAATCGGTGCTGCAAATGCTGCCGATAATGGGCGGCATTGTAATTGTGGTTGCGTTTTTGGCAAGCATTGTGGCGCGCAGGGTTACTTTTAACCTTATTAAGCCTCTTGACCAGGTTAACCTTGACGAGCCGCTGGACAACGAAACCTATGATGAACTGGCTCCGTTTTTAACGCGTATAGCCAAGCAGAAACGCCAGCTGAGCAAAAACCTTAAAAAGCTGCGCGGCAAACAGGAAGAACTTACCATTATTACCAATAACATGAATGAGGGACTTGTTTTGTTAAACGGGCAGCAGAATGTGCTGTTTATTAACGAAAGTGCGGCTAAAATTTTTGGCTTCAGCGCTAAAGAGGTTATTGGCAGAAATATTTTAACTGTTGACCGTGCACAGGAAGTACAGGACCTTTTGCAGAAGGTTTCGCAGGCCGGTAAGGGCGAAGGGCTTTACGAAAAAGACGGGCATTTTTACCAGCTTTCCGGCAGCAGTGTAAACGGCAGCGGCAGCGTTATTTTAATTTATGATGTTACCGAAAAAATGACAGCCGAAAAACTGCGCCGCGAGTTCAGTGCCAATGTTTCGCACGAACTTAAAACTCCGCTGCAATCTATTTTGGGCTATGCCGAAATAATGAAAAACGGCCTTGTAAAAGACGAGGACAAACAGCGCTTTTTGGAACGTATTCACGCCGAAGCGGGCAATATGATAGAGCTTATTCAGAATATCATGGAGCTTTCCCGTCTGGACGAAAACAAAACGCTGGATGAGTTTGAAGATGTTGATTTGCTTAAACTTGCGCAGTCGGTAACTTTACGTTTGAAACATAAAGCACAGACCAAGGGCGTAACGCTTAACGTAAGCGGCAGCAGCGCGTGTGTTTGCGGCGTGCAGTCTATTTTAAGCGAAGTTTTGTATAATCTTGTTGATAATTCGATAAAATACAACCAAGACAACGGCAAAGTTGATGTTAAAGTGCAGGACGGCAGCGAAGAAGTAACCGTCAGCGTAAGCGATACCGGCATTGGCATTGGCGCAGCCGACAGGGAACGCGTTTTTGAACGCTTTTACAGAGCGGACAAGAGCCATTCCAAAGAAATTGGCGGCACGGGGCTTGGGCTTTCCATAGTCAAGCACGGCGTGCTGTTCCACAAAGGCAGGGTAGAGCTTGAAAGCGAACTCGGTGTTGGTACAACAATAACCTTTGTTCTGCCTAAAAAACGGCAGTAATTTTGAAATTCTCCATTTTAAAAGACAGCAGTTTAATTTGGCTGCTGTCTTTTATTTTTTGCTTGTCAAATATAAATTTTTTGGTTATAATGTTTAAGTAACTTAATAGGACTGTTCGGAACCATCCAGTCCCTAAACAAACCTACGGGCGTGTGCCGCATAAGCGGCCTTTATATTGTTATGCAATCCGTCTGTAGCCAGACGGATTTTTTATTTTTTACGGAGGCATAATTTTGAAAGCATTGGTATTATTAAGCGGCGGGGTAGACAGTACAACCTGCCTTGCCGTAGCCAAAGAAAAATACAGCGAGGTTATCGCGCTGGCATTGTATTATGGGCAAAAACACAGCAAGGAACTTGCGGCGGCGGAAAAAATAGCAGCATATTATAATACGCAGCTGATAAAACTTGATTTAACGCCTGTTTTTGTGTACAGCAACTGCTCGCTTTTGCAGCAGTCAACCGAAGAAATTCCGCATGAATCTTATGCCGGGCAGATTAAAAAGCAGCACGGTGACCCGGTATCCACTTATGTGCCTTTCCGCAACGGCGTGTTTTTAAGCGTAGCTGCAAGCATTGCACTGGCGCAAAATTGCAGTGTTGTTTATTACGGCGCCCATGCAGATGACGCGGCAGGCAGTGCTTACCCGGATTGCAGCAGCGATTTTAACAATAAAATGAATGAAGGCATATATATCGGCAGCGGGCGTAAGGTTCAGCTTGCTGCGCCGTTTGTAAATTTAAGCAAAAAAGATATTGTGGCAACAGGCCAGCAGCTGAAAGTACCTTACGAACTTACATGGAGCTGCTACTGCGGCGGCGAAAAACCGTGCGGCAGCTGTGGAACCTGT
>ERZ780214.732-NODE-732-length-13397-cov-2.24044_pt1 | contig 13397 bp, 11 predicted proteins | sample MGYA00510976_ERZ780214 | MGnify/ENA primary metagenome ERZ780214 (study PRJEB29588, sample SAMEA2154920) | human gut metagenome | biome: human gut; feature: human-associated habitat; material: faeces | place: Denmark | collected 2008/2010 ... | reverse complement strand
GTTCCGTCCGGCGTTAAAACATCGTCAGCTTCTGCGTCTGCCCAACCGCTTTGCGTTTTAAAATACGCAGCGGCAAAAATTAACAACAACATCAGCGCCAACGGTGCCAAAAGCAAACCGTTAAGCGCCGCACCACCCTGCAACGCGCTTATGCCAACTGCGATACTGCCAATAACCACCGCCGCGCACCCTGCAAACGCCAGCCCTTCCATAGCAGGCACACCGCCGAACAAAAGCTGCCTGCCCCTGCGCAAAACAGCTTTGGCGTAATATAGCAGCGGCAGCAAAAGCACAACTTGTCCGCCAAAAATTGCTGCGTTCAATCGCCAATCCGCCTGCGGCGCAAACAGCGGCACTACTGCCAGCACGCACAAAAGCAGCGTCAGCAGCAGGCAGATATTTAAATTTTTGCGTAAATCTTTTTTATCCGTCATCATAACCTCAACGCTCCACGCGCACCTCAAGCCTCATTAAATAATCGTCCGCATAACGCTCGGACAGATAATTGGTAATGTCGTTCTGGTAAATATCGCCGCAAATTTTATAGCCCATTGCCGTCACTTCCGCGCAGAACTTGCGGTATTCCTCCTTCAGCCCGTAATACGAACAGCGGATGTACTTGGTGGCATAGCTGCCCTCCGGTTTAATGTGCAGGTAGCGGCTTTTGATTTTTTTATCGATATGCGACGAATACCAGCTGCTTGTAAAACTGCCGTTTTGAATATTTTCGTAAGGAATTATCTCGCCGGTGACAAAATCGTCGTAGGCGTTATGTTTGGTGCAGTAATCCCAGTGGCGGCTTACCACCGCAAACAACTCCTTCTCCGACTGGTTCGTAATCGGGTCGCTGATGATAAAATACTCCTCCGGCATTTCTTCAACGGTAATTACGTCCTCCTCCACGTCGAACGATTCCCGCATCTGCGCCAGCGTGTTGCGCAAAAGCCTGCGGCGGCGCGTAAGCTGGTCAATCTTCGCCTTCAGGCGCTTGTCCTGTTCCTTTAAAAGCATAACAAAAGCGTCGCTGTCGCGCCTGTCCATGTAGTTTTTTATCTGCTCCAGCGAAAGCCCCAGTTCCTTCAGCGTCGTTATCAGGTCAAACATGTAAATCTGGTTCAGCGAATAATAACGGTAGCCGTTGGGCGCGGTGCGCAGCGGCTTTAACAGGCCGATATCGTCGTAATGGAACAGCGTATCCTTGGTTGTATTGCAAAACGCGGCAAATTCACCCGTTTTTAAAAATCTTTGTGACAATTTTAAAAGCACCCCTTGACTATGGTGTAGCACCATACTTTAAGATTATTATAGCGGTTAAATTGTTTTACCGCAAGTGAAAGGGTGAAATATTATGAAACATATCTATATGCTGCTGGCAGCCATCGCGCTGGAAGTAAGCGGCACCACATTTATGAAGTTTTCCGTAACGCACGAATGGCTTATCGGCTACCCCGTAATGCTGGCGGCCATGGCCTGTTCGTACTTCTGCTTAAGCAAGGCGGTTAAAAAAATCCCCATCAGCGTCGCCTACGCCGTTTGGGAAGGGCTTGGCCTTGCGGGCACAGCTTTAATGGCCTGGCTTATTTTTAACGAAACCATGCCGCCCATTAAACTTTTAGCCTTCGGCGTCATCATCGCCGGGCTGATAATGATTAAAAAAGGCACTTTTAAAGTAGGATGTGATTGAAATGCAGATGACAGGACTTTTTTATATAATTCTCGCCGTTATCGCGGACGTAATTGCCAACGTCTGCCTCAAAAAATCGAACGGCTTTGCCGACAAAAAATACGGCTTTGCCTCACTGGCACTTATCGGCGTTGCATTTTTGCTTATGGCACAGGCGCTGGTAACGCTGGACTTAAGCATCGCTTACGCCGTCTGGGGCGCTTTGGGCATACTCTTAACCACTTGCGTGGATAAAGCCTTTTTCGGCCTGCGGATTAAACCGCTCGGTTTTGTAGGCATCGCCACCATGATCAGCGGCATCGTACTTTTAAAAATGGTATAACAGCCCCCTCCCTGCTCTGCCGGAGCAGCTGCCCTCAAAGTTTAAGCTTTGGGGGCTTTTTTTATAATTTTCATATAAAATTTAAACTTACTTAATGCAAAACGCATAAAACTATGATACAATGAGTAATATAGAATTATTATTGATTATGAAAGGGTGGTAACGTATGAAAAAATCCTTATTAACTCTCGCACTCGCCTTTGGCCTTGTTGCTGCACCTTTTACTACCGATATTTTAAGCAGCACCGCCGAAGCAAAACCGCTGCCGCCGCGCCCCGCTGCACGCGAAGGCTTGTGCCGCATCAGGTACGCATTGATAACGAAATTGATTCCATCAGCGCGCGCTTTGGCGTAGCCGAAAGCACTGTTAAAAAATTTTACAACCAGGGCTGGGGCTTTAAAGAACTGCGCCACGCTGCATTTTTAAGCTATGCCACCGGTAAGGACATGGGCGCCGTGCTTGATTTGAAAACCGAATACAACAGATGGCCGCGCGTTGAATATATGCTGGGGCTGACCCCTAACGACATTAAAGCCGCTCACGATAAAAACGACGCCGAATATTTAAGCACCGTGCTTGGCGTTGACACCGCCGTAAGCCTGCCGCTGTTTGAACAGAACTTTGGCATGGGCGACGTTGCCCACGCAGTGCTGATGGCTAAATATTGCAGCAGCACCCCGGCGCAGATTGTTGAAATGCACAACCCGCCCGCAACGGATTGGGACGCAGTTGCCACACAGCTTGGCATTACCGAAGACCAGATGTACCAGGTACGTTTGGAAATAGAAAAACTTAGACCTTGATGGGTGGAAGTTAGAAGTAAAACAGTTCTAAGCAAAAATTATAAACAAAAAGCGAAGGCGTTATGCCTTCGCTTTTTTATTTGGGTAAGTTAATTTGGTTAATTACGATTAAGTTAATCGTAATGTACTAAATCTCACTGAATGAAAATCCGAAATATCACTGAATGGATTTTAGAAATATCACTGAATGAAATTGCAAAATTTCACTGAATGGCTTATAATTTAAGCAGGTGATAAAAATGGATAAACAAAATTACAAACCACGAATTATAGACAAACAAGTTGAGGAATATTTACAAACCTTTGGAGCAATTTGCATTGAAGGGCCAAAATGGTGCGGCAAAACCTGGACTTCATCTTACCATGCCAACAGTAAATTTTTCTTAGCCGACCCTTCCGGTAACTTTCAAAACCGCAAACTGGCAGAAATTGACCCTAATACTGTTTTGGAAGGAGCTGCCCCGCGCCTGATTGATGAATGGCAGGAATACCCGCCATTATGGGACGCTGTACGCTACAAAGTAGACCAATCCGCGCAAAAAGGCCAGTTTATACTTACCGGTTCTGCCACGCCAAACCATAAAGGTATTTTACACAGCGGCGCAGGACGCATAGCCAAATTGCGCATGCGTACCATGAGCCTGTACGAATCCGGAGATTCCTCCGGTCAAATTTCATTAGAAGCGTTATGCAACGGCACATTAACACCTGCAATGACAGGAGAAGTTGATTTAAAAAATCTTATCAATCTAATTATCCGCGGCGGATGGCCGGGCAGTTTAGACCTGCCGTTAAAACAAGCCGCGCTTTTGCCGCAGCAATATTTGCAAGCAGTAATTGACGACGATGTTTACCGCATTGACGAAGTAAAAAGAAACACACAAAAAATGCGTTTATTGCTTATGTCTTTAGCACGTAACGAAAGCACAACAGCAACAAACGCACTGCTTAAAGCAGATATAAAAGAAAAAGACGCGCAGGATATAGACGCCAATACGGTAACATCATATCTGGATATTTTTAAACGCCTGTTTTTAACAGATAACCAACCGCCTTTCGCCAGCAATGTTCGCTCATCTGTACGCGTAAGGCAGGCAGAAAAAAGGCATTTTGCTGACCCTTCCCTTGCCTGCGCATTACTTAAGCTGACGCCGGAAGCACTTTTGAACGACCTTGAAACACTTGGTTTTATGTTTGAAGCCCTTTGCGAAAGGGATTTACGCATTTATGCCGAATCCTTCGGCGGCACTTTATATCATTATCAGGATTACAAAAACAGAGAAATTGACGCTGTAATAGAATTACCGGACGGAAAATGGGCTGCATTTGAGATAAAACTCGGCGCAAATCAAATCGACCAGGCGGCGGCAAATTTAAAACAAATTCAACGTGAATTTGAAGAAGACAAAAAAGCTGTGCCGCCATCAGTGCTATGTGTGCTGTGCGGTTTAAGCAACGCTGCCTATCAAAGACCTGACGGCGTATTTGTAATTCCCATAACGGCGTTGAAAAGCTAACTAAACATTATATTGTCCTTTTTAATTTTTGCTGTTGATTTTTATTTGTCTGTGTGGTACACTTAATATGCAATGATTTGGTAGTTTATAGGTGGTGAGAAAATTGGATTTTAATTTTAATTTTTCATATTTAAAAAATGGCTCGCCGATTGTTACTATTAGTTCTTTAGGTCTCGCTTTTAATAAAGGGGCTATTGATCTGCTTGGTAACCCTAAACAAATCATTATAGGTTATGATGAAAAACGTCACGCCATCGGGGTAAAAGACCGTGGTGATAACATTGATGCTCCCTATTATGAATTCTCAAGCCGTATAAAAAACGATTGGATACGAATAGGCGCAAAAGATTTTGCAAAATATCTTTCTAAAGTCACTCAAATTGATTTTTTGACAAAAGCCAAACAATTTATTCCCGAATTCGATGACGAATCTAAAACCCTTATAGTTATTGTTGACCATGAACATTTAAAGTAATACATATCAGGAAAATAAAAAAAGAATAACAGCCTGCGACTGGTACTCGCAGACTGTCATTCTTCTGGCTTGACGTAAAAATTGGTCAAAATTGATACGCCATATACTGTTAGTACTTATATAGTGTATCATGTTTTGGCCTGTCTTGCAAGATATTTGGCGAAGTATCTCAAAATACTTTGCTTTTTATCTCAAGCCAGGTCTTTTTCCTGTTTGTAAATAAATAACAAAGGAGAATCAAAACATGATTATTAACCGAAAAAAAATCGTAAGTCCCCAAAAATACCTTGCCCTATTTGCCCCAAACGAAAAGTTTTATGTTGCAGTCCCACTTTCCGAAGATTTAAAACAGGCGGCACTTAAATATGGCTTAAGTTTTGACGGGTCGTATCAAATCCCAATCCCTATTGGCAAAGAAACCTGTAAGAACGCAAACGGTTTTTGGAAAGTAAGAAAAGACTTACCAAAAGAAAACCGTCCTATCGAACGTGCTTACCACATAGTAGATTGGCACGGCAATGACCATTACGGAACAGCTTACTATGATATGCTATGTTACAAACGCGAATTTATCCCGCCTACAGAACTCGCTTTTAGAGTAGAAAACGGGGTTGTATATTCTCAACTGCTTTGTAACTCCCCTGACGAAATGGCAAAAATTAAAGTATCCATAAATATTCTTTTAGAAATTTTTGGATTTTGCGAATTACGGAAAGACGATAAAACCTTGCTTATGCCATCAGTTCCAGTGATTAAAGTACCATGGGAAATTCTTAGAGCAGGCACAAAAGAAAAAAGTATTTGGGATAATTACTTGGACAAAACTCTCCGAAACAAGCCTGAAACACAAAAATTTGCTATTAAACGCAGACATGAATTTCTATGGAAACAAAATCCTGATTTTTGCGCATTAGGTAAACAAAGTTTTTGGGGTTATATTGTTTACGGTTTTAAAAAGTCAAAAATTTATATTTTTGAATCTGACCAACCTGACAACGCAACTTATATTTTTTACGGTGATTGGGAAGGTGCTTCTAAACTTACCAAAACGGAAATATTAACGGGCCATCTTCATAAAGCCAGAATATTTCATACCAAAAATTGGTATTACAAAGTAAAAAAATATACCATTCGTTCTAATAAGGAGTGAACACAATGTCTAAAAATTATCATGTTACACCGCATCCGGAAGGTGGTTGGCAAGTAAAAGGGGAAAATAACCAGCGAGCCACTAAACGCACACATACTCAAGCAGAAGCAATTAAATTTGCCCGCGAAATTACCAGACAACAATCTTCAGAACTAATTATTCACGGCACAAACGGACAAATTCGTTCTAAAGATTCCCACGGGAACGATCCATATCCTCCTAAAGGCTAAATAACAAACATAAAACGCTATTATTGGTACCAGCAATAATAGCGTTTTTATTTTATATTGCAAATTTCTAATAATATATTTTTGTTACTATCAACATTTACAACACCCTTTCCAACAGTTTCACGGCCGGTTCGTCGGCAGGGTTATTAGTGCCAAGTTCGCCGCGAAAGGCGCGGGCAAGGATAGATTTTTTTATAAGGTCGATTTTAGCAAGAGCATTTTCGGCAAGTTCTTTGGCCTGCTGTTCTTTAGCGAGCAGGTCATCAATAATACGGACTATTTCAGTTTGTTCGGAGAATGTTGGCAAATTTAGCGTATAGTCTTCCATATATTTTTTAGGGACACGTTGCTGACCAACAGCACCAGTCATATTCTGCTTAGCTTCATCTCTAAATTTTTTACTTCTCACAATATGGTGTAAATATTTATTACTTAATTCTTCACCGCATCGCAAAACATAAAATTCTGTTGTACCATAACCAATATCATTTATTAGCTTACCGATAATTGCAGATTTACCATTTTCCATACATGGAGTAATTTTTGCAAATACTACATCACCTTCTGAAAAATTTGTAAAACCATTTTTGACTTTTCCTAATGTACGTATTTCAGGGTCAACAATTTCACCGGTAATTTCAGATAAAGACGCCATTGGAAAAAAGGATACTTCTAAATCATCAGATAAATTTTTAGTATTTATTTTAGAAGGATTTATTTTACAAACTTTCCCTAACCTTTTTTCTTCCCAGCTATCCATACTCACGCTATGTTGTTTGCGCCAGTTGGCAGTCAGTTCGCCGGTAAAGGCTTTGTGCAGGATAGCGGCTTTGCGGGTTTCAAAGGTATCGAGTGTATTTTGCAGTTTTTCTTTAGCTTCGTCCAGTTTGGCAAACAGGGTTTCTATGCGCTCAACAATTCGCTGCTGTTCGGCAAGCGGAGGGAGAGGCATTTCTATTCCTTCTAAATCAGACTTTCTAATAGCAGGAACTGTTGTAGCATTAGTATAATCATATAAATCTAATTGCAAACTCCAAAAATAAAAATATTTCCAAAATCCTACTTTACTAACGAAAGCCATAAGATTATTATCTATGCAACACGCTTTGTTATTTATGCTACGTCTATTTAAACGTATGGCTTCTCCTATTTTTGCAAAAATTATAGAATTTACAGGTATTAATGTTGCTTTTAAAATTTTTAATATTTCATCATTTATTGTATTGCTATTATCATATAAAATTCCGTTATCATCAGAATATTTTAAACTTCCAACTTTATAAAAAGGTATATGATAATTTTGAAATCCCTGATAGTCTTTTTTAAAAGCATTTCCTGCGATAAATTCTCCGCAATTTCCCCAATAAGTCCAGCACCAGTTATCCGGCACTTTGTAGGGTTGTTCTGCTTCGGGCACAAGTGCCTGCTGTAATTTTTCTTCGGGTGTAAGCTGTGCCTGTATTTTTTTGCCTGCCATCAGCGCACCTCCGCAAGTGCGTTAAGTTCTTTTACTACGCTTTGCAGCAGGTCTACCGCTTCTTCAAGCTGGGCGGCGGCTTCTGCTGCACTTTCTGCCGGGTCGGGCAGGTCGTTGTAATCCAGCACGCTGTCGTCGCGTATTAAGCCTAAATCAAGGCTGTTGCCTTTGGCGGTAATTTCATCGCGCGTAAATACGCTCCAACGCTCATCCTGCACTTTAGTTCTGTCTTTGGCCTCATAAGCAGCTTCAAAAGCGGCAAAGTGTTCTTTTTTAAGCGGGTTGGTTTTGCCAAAGCTGGGCATATTGGTGCGCAAATCGTAAAACCATACTTCTTTGGTGTTACCCTTATCGGTTGTGCCGCGCGTAAAAAACAACACATTTGTTTTTACGCCCTGTGCATAAAAAATACCGGTCGGCAAGCGCAAAACCGTATGCAGGTTACACTTATCCATTAAATCGCAGCGTATTTTTTCGCCGTCGCCGTCTGCAAAAAGCACATTATCGGGCAGCACAACAGCGGCACGAGCTTTGCCATTTGCCTTAAGGCTGCGGTAAATATGCTGCAAAAAGTTTAACTGTTTGTTGCTGGTTGGGTAGGTAAAATCGTCGCGGGTGGCACGTTCGCCGCCTTTTTTAGTGCCAAATGGCGGGTTGGTAAGCACTACGTCGTAACCGTTCATGCTTTTGCCAAGGTTGCTTAAAGTATCGCCAAGTTTAATTTCGCCGTCAATATCATGCAGCATGGCGTTCATTAGGGCAAGGCGGTGCGTGTCGTGCACAAGTTCACAACCGGTAAAGGCGTCGTTGCGTTCAAATTTGTAAGCATCCTCATCAAGGGTAAAAAAGTCGTCGGTCTGTTCTTTTACATAGCGGTGGGCGGCAATCATAAAGCCAAAGGTACCGCAGGCAGGGTCGTTGCAAAGTTCACCTGGCTGGGGTTTAATAAGCCTTGTCATTACATCAATAAGCACACGCGGGGTAAAATACTGCCCTGCGCCCGATTTCTTTTCGCTGGCGTTTTTCTCCAAAAGTCCTTCATAAAGGTTGCCCAGCCCTTCTTCACGGGCAGAATACCAGTCCAGCTTATCAATAGTTGTAATTATCTTTTCAAGGTTTTTCGGTTCTTCGATATTGGTAACAGCACCGTTATAAATTTCGCGTACGCGGCCTTTGCAGTATGTGCCAAACAGGCGCAGCAAATCTTTATAATAGTTATAAAGTTCTATGCCAGATTTGCTTTTTAATACATCCCAGCTGTAATCTTTAATTATTTGCTTTTGGGCGTTTTTGGCAATTTGTTCTGCCGTAAGGCTATCGCCTTCAAGCGTGATTACACCTTCGGCAAATTTTGCTTCTACGCCCGTTTCTTTAGCCATTTTTAAAAATAAAATGTAGGTAAGTTCTGTTACATACTGGTGGTAGGTAATGCCGTCATCCCTTAATACGTTGCATAAATTCCAAAGTTTGGCAACAATTTCCTGCGTGTTCAAGCTGTTCTGCCTCCATCGTCGTAAAGATATTCGTTAAGTTCGGTAATAATGCCTTCTAGGTTATTGCGGAAAATTTGGTTAAGCCTTTTATAGCCGCCGTTTGTTTTAAAGCGTTCATCTTCATCAAAAACTTTAACATTCATAACCGATTCGTTTAAAAGGTAGCTTTCTATGCGGCTCAGCCAGTTAAGCTCTACCCTGCTGAAGTTATGCGCTTTTTTAAGCTTATCTACCGCACGGCGGATGCGTGCCTGATGGCTTACAAGCGGTGAGCCGATGGCGTAGCGGCGCACAAGGCTGATGATATCCGCTGTTATTTCTTCACTGGTAATTTCACTGACGGCAGTGTTAAGCTGCTGCGTGGTAAAACCGTTTTGTGCAAGAGCCATGCGCAGGCTTTTAAGCGTTTCACGCGTTAGTTCTTTTGGGCGCGTGCAAATAATATTTAGTGCAGCAATTTCGTTAACATTGTTTTTAACAAAGTCTTCAAATGCTTCAATATAATCTTCCGGACGTTGCTCATTTTTGCCAAAGCCGCGTTCGCGGATAAGAAATTTATCCTGCTTATCGGAAATTACTTTGGTATAACCGCCATGCCCGTGCTTATCGTCAAGCATTTCTAAAAGGCTTGCTTCCATTAAAAGCGTATTACGTGCTTCGGCGGCAGGCAGGCTTTCGATTTTTTGTATAAATCCTTCTACCGTTAAACCTGCTGCCAGGTCTTTAAATTCGTTTACTTCTTCTTTGGTAAGCCTTCGTTTTACACGCTGTAATTTGGCAATTATCTGCGCAACGGCGTTTTTAATATGCGCTTCGTCCTCTAAAACTTCCAGCCCGTCAAGCAGCTGGGCAAAGGTTGTTTTAGGGTCTGCCGATACCGGCTGCATGGTGTTTACTTCTTCCAGAGAATCATAAACACCGACCGGGTCATAAATTTCAAAATGTGTTTTATTAATTTTTGGGCACAGGCGCGTGGCGCGGCCCAGCATTTGCTCAAACAAAATACGCGATTTTACGCGGCGCATAAAAACAAGTGTGGTAATTTCCGGCACGTCGATACCTGTTGTCAATAAATCTACTGTTACGGCAATGCTGGGGAAACGTTCGTTTTTAAAGCGTTTAATTGCTTCCTGCACTTTGCGTTTGTTGCCGCCCGCAACGCTGCCGGTTATTTTCATAATGGCATCGTTATCAATGCCGTAATTGGTGTAAATTTCTTTTAAAATTTTTACTATTAAATCGGCGTGCTCGTCATCAACCGCATAAATAAGCGTTTTGCCCTGCATTACATCTTCCGGGTCAATATCACGGGCAATTTCTTCGAGTACAGTGCGGTTAAAGCTTGGGGTAATAATCTGCTTATTAAACTTTTCAACATCGAAATTCATTTCGTCCTGTAAAACTTCGCTGTTCGTTATTTCATGAGTTACAGGGTCATAAAGCGCAAGCGTTTCGCCCTTATTGTATTTAATACCTTCGGTATTAAATTGGGTTTTTATTTTATGCGGCGCATCATAGTCTACAAGGTAACCTTCTATAACGGCTTCGCGGTAAGTATATTTAAACACCGGCTTGCCAAAAATCTGTGTAGTATGCAGCGCAGGCGTAGCGGTTAAGGCTATTTTAACAGCGTCAAAATATTCTATTACCATGCGGTACTTGCTTTGGTAATCCAGCTGGTCTCGGTACAATAACTCATCTTCGCCCATTTCTTTATCTAAAAGATAACCTCTGTGCGCTTCATCGATAACAATTAAATCATAATCTGTTACAGACGGCTGGTGTTCTTCATCGTTATATAACAGGCGTTTAACCATACCCTGTACAGTTGCAATATGTACTTTGGTTTCATCTTCAAAAACAGCGTCCTCAAGAGTTTTTATGTCGTATATATCGTTAAGTGTTTTTAAATCTTCCAGTTTTACTTCGTTAAATACATCTTCTGCCTGTTCGCCAAGGGCTGTGCGGTCTACTAAAAATAAAATACGGTTAAAACGGCCTGTTTTTAAAAAGCGGTAAATCATGCCAAGTACCGTGCGCGTTTTGCCCGTGCCTGTCGCCATGGCAAGCAAAATATTTTTTTGTCCGTTTATAACGGCATTTTCGGCTGCCTGTATAGCATTAAGCTGATACTGCCTTAAATTAAGCCCGTCTTTATCACGTAAAAAGTCATAAGGCAGTGTCTGCAATGCTTTATCTGCCTTTTCAATATCACTCTCTAAAAGTTTCAGCATACCGTCAGGGCTAATCCATCCGCGCAGCGCCTTCGGCATATTGGCACTTTCCCTTAAATCTAAAAACCAAATTCCTGATTTAGTTTCCAGCTGGGCAAGATAAGGCCTGCCGTTGGTAGCGAAAACAAACGGCGCTTTATACTTTCCCCATCTTGTTATAACGTATTTTTCATCTTCGGGCCGAATGTTTTGGGCGTATTCTTTACATTGATAATCTATAACAGAAGGAATATCTTTATGTTCTGCTTTGGCTTCGATAACAGCGACAAGTTTTTCGCCTGCAAAAAGGGCGTAATCAGCCCTGCCTTTATTACCTGCCACAGAAAGCGTAGGCCATTCGGCAATTGCAAGATTTTTACCCTTTTGTGGGCGTATACCTTTACCGTAACGCAGGTTTTCGGTATCAGCTTCCCAGCCAACCTTACGCAGCTGAGTATCAATCATGTAACGAGTTTCCGCTTCTGATTTTTGGCGCTGGCTGGCCGCAGCAAGTGCGCGCTTTCTGCGTTCATCAGCAGCAACTGCTTTAGCAGCGGCAGCAATTTTTTCGGTCTCCTCCAGCATTTTTTGTTCTGCTGCCTTATCGTCGTTATCGGTTATGGATTTGGCGTCTGCTTCGGTAGGCATAACAAATTTACAATGCTTATACTGCAAATCACCATAGGTCTGCATAAACCATTCGCATAAACTATATGCCATTTCCAAAAGCGTTTGCCCTTCTTTAATATTTTCATAATTTGTATGGGCAGCCTTATTGCGCGCTTTGCGTAAAGCATGCAATATATCAGACAAATCAGGAGTAAGCAATCCTTGCAGCGAAAGTATTTTAATTTTGGTAACAGCATTACAATCTGTTGGAATTTTAATTTTATCATAAGTAAGCATTAAGTTGACGATTGTTTCACCAATCATGCCAAGCTTCATAATGCAGGAATTGGAATCGCTATAACAATATTTTTCAGCCAATATACCAAAATTAGCCAACACCGGAAAATGTGACTTTAAAAATGCAAAGTTTGATTTCATAGCCCTTACCCCTTTGCCCAAAGTATATATTCATGCAGAGTTAATTATATCCTAATACTATAATTATATCATATTTAAAACATCAAATTAAAAAGAAGTATAAAAAAAGACACCGGCATTCACCGATGTCCTTAATTTTTAACTGGCGGAGTGGCAGGGATTTGAACCCTGGCGGGAGTTGCCCCCCCTAACGATTTAGCAAACCGTCCTCTTCAGCCACTTGAGTACCACTCCAATTGACTTACTTAATTAGTATACACTATGTTTTGCTATTTGGCAAGTATTTAAAGCAACAATTTTAAATTTTTTCTGTGTTTCTGCGCGGACGCTCGTATTCCACATCACCATTGGCCAGCGCCCACAGGTAAAAACTGGCTACCGAAGCATACGGGCTGTAACGTCTATGGTACTTTTCTGCCAGCGCCGGGGTTATTTTTTTATGCCCGTACAGCCTTTTAAGCCCGTTTTGAATGGCAGCGTCGCCAAAACTTAATATATTTTTGCGCCCCAGCGAAAAAATCAGCTGCATTTCCGCCGTCCATTTGCCAATGCCGTCCAGTTTTATCAGTTCTGCAATAACTTCTTCATCAGCCATATCCGCAAAAGCGCCAAAATCAATTTCGCCATTCAGCACCTTTTGCGCCAGTCGTTTAATATACACGGCCTTGCGCCCGGATAGGCCGCAGCCACGCAGCTGTTCCTCCGTTACTGCGTCAATAGCCTGTGGCGTAACAACACCGCCCAGTAATTCCGTAAAGCGCCGCCAGACGCTTGCTTTGGCGTGGCGCGATATTTGCTGCCCCGCAATGGAATTAACAAGCGATACGAAAATATCGGGGTATAATTCTCTTTGAATAACCCCTGCTTTTTCGATAACGGCAGCCAGACGCTTATCTTTCTTTTTTAAATAATTCAGTTCTTTTTCACCGTATTCAAAATAAAGCATAGCGCTCCCATAATAAAAAACGCGCCTTGAAAGGCGCGG
>ERZ780214.725-NODE-725-length-13554-cov-9.05467_pt1 | contig 13554 bp, 10 predicted proteins | sample MGYA00510976_ERZ780214 | MGnify/ENA primary metagenome ERZ780214 (study PRJEB29588, sample SAMEA2154920) | human gut metagenome | biome: human gut; feature: human-associated habitat; material: faeces | place: Denmark | collected 2008/2010 ... | reverse complement strand
AATATCATTATACTCATTGATACGGGTAATCAGTTCGTCGATATAACGGTATTTGCTTTCTTTTATTTCTTCGTTCTGAATGTAGTTGTGTGCGGTTAGTTTATGCACTTCATTCATGATTCGGTCTATATAAGGCATAATGCCTGTGACAATAAACAGACAGGCTTTCTTCACCAGATTCTGCCGTTTATTCTCCGCCAAATGCTGTTCATGGACATATTGCTCCTTTTCCAGCCGTTTCCGTTCATCGCCCAACGAAATAAAAGCCAGTCCATTCTCCAGTGTCCACGAAATGTAAGGTGTAATGACCCTCATCAGTGCTTTATCATCTTTCTTCATTTTGTGCTCCGAATACAGGTGCACCTCGCCCAAAGGTTGTTCCCTGCCCGGAATATTCAAGATAAAACTTGTACAAATCCCTTGCCCCGGCACCTCATTCCCCTCTCCATTTTCAGCCACAATACGGAAGTCCGTCGCTCCCACCAACGAAAGGATATCCTCTTTCACCGAGGCAACTACCGCTTTTGTCACATCCTCTATCTCCCCCGCATCAATGGGTACGGAAGCCGTTATCTTACGGCATATTTCCAAAGTACGTTTCAACTTATCAATATAAAGAGCATTCCGCACACGCCATCTTTTATTCAATATCCAAAATAGAATGATAAGGACAACGATACCAATCACCACTACCACCAGAAGTCCGTTCAAGGCTTCCGATTCCTTCTCCAACGCATTATAACGACTCTCCAATTCTTTGTCCTGGCGGGTGTAGTCCAAAATATCCAGATAAATATTACGATTATAATCCGACTGGGGTTTCATTCCTAACGCTGCATATGTTACACTCAATTGTTCACGGAAACGGGCAATCCATTCGGGAACACTTTTTATACCATCGTCATTAATCCATTCCAGTTCAATGGAAGTGGTAGCCATGGGAACATACGGACGTAGCCTGTCCATGGTATCCGTACAATGGTAATATTTCTCGTGATGCCGATTGACGTACCCCAATGCTTCCGACAAGTAATGCAGCGCGTCTTCATACCTGCCTTGCTCGTTGCTGCACGACGCCAAAGTGCGGTATGTACCCGAAATCTGATACAAATCTCCATATTTTTTGAACAAATCCAAAGCCTGCCAGGCAAAACGCATGGTCAATTCCTCCCACGACAAGTCCTCGCTATTGATGGCACGCATCACATTGGGACGCCTTTCCATTATCAAATCGAAATTTTTCCTCTCTTTCAGCAATTCTGCCATTGCCTGAGATGCATTCGCCTCGAAATAGACATACCCGTATTCCCTGCTGATACCCAGACATTCTATCAGATAGTTAAACTCACCCAATACCACATCCTGCGGTGTATCCGCTTCATACATACCGCCAGACCCTTTCATATAATAATAATAGAGCAATTGGGCAGTATCACTTTCCAGCGCCTCGTCTACTTTTATTTCATTAATCGCCTCCAAAGACTGCTGTTCCTGCTGCAAATAATAGTAATAGATGGCAGAAGCAATGGAAAACTCGGAACGGGCATAATTAAGCCGCTCCAGCTCTCCGGGATCGGTTATAGCAGAACGGTCATCACTGATACGCTTCATACGCCGTAACGCACTGTTACGATAATCATAGAACTCCTTGTTCATGGCGGTACGCTGACAAATTTTCATCATACCGATATCTGCTATCAAACATTCCAATTCATTGTTTGATTCCTCATATACGCGAAGAAAAAGATCTTCGGCTTTTTCAAAGTCCATGTGGATAAAGGCGCAGAAACCCTGATTATTCAATGCCCCGGCACGCAGGGAGGGGAATCCATCCGCCAGTTTGTAGGCGTCATGCGCCGCTTTACACGCTGTGTCCAAATTTTTATAGCGCATACGATAAGAAAGCAAGTTCAAAGAATCCGCCTGACGGTATATAGCCATATCCTTCTTCTTTTCACAAGAAAAGAAAGTCCCTGCTATAATCAATAAAACCGCCCATACAGGCAATAGACACATATTCTTCATAAACATCCCTTCTCCTTTAGGTTAACCACCCACCAATAAAAATACAAAAATATCAATTATCCCCCGAAATAAAAGCAAAACCTGGTAGAAAATAAGAAAGCCACCCCGAAGGATGGCTTATAAAAATCTTTAAAAGACGAATGAAGGATTATTTAGAAGCTTCCAAAGATGCTTTTCTAAATTCTTTCATCAGTTTTTCCAATTCCAATGATGCTTTACGTGCGCGTGTTCCTGCAGCTTTGTTACCTTTTTCAATCTGCAATGCTGCATCAGACATAAAAGCTTCGTTCAATTCTTTGATTTTAGCAATTAATTCGTTCATGTTCTTTTTTTTATAAATTATAAAACGGTTCAAATTAAATTCTTTTTTGGCAATAAATCTCCTATCCATCTCTTTTTTTACGATTTTTCAACAGTTGATCCTCGTTTACAGGGTATTTCAATCCATAACAGGCAATATTAAAACGCCCTCTTGAATTTACAAACGATTATCAGCTGAAAATATAAACAATCACTCCGGTTATCAACACATACGCCAATGCATATGGAATGGCGGATTTTAGGATTTCTCCTTCTTTTCCCTGTTGGTTTCCGGCAGAAGTGGCAATAGCGATACTTTGCGGAGAAATTATTTTTCCACCTGTCGCCCCCACCGTATTGGCTGCCGACAACCAGTCGGGACTTACTTGAATATGCCCGGCCACATTAGCCTGTAATTTGCCGAACAAAATATTTGAAGAAGTGTCACTGCCCGTAATAAAGGTACCCAGGCAACCTATAACAGGGGCAAACAACGGATAAAGACTTCCTGTAGCAACTGCCAAAGCAGTGGCTATAACTGAAATCATACCTGCCGTATCCATGATAGTGGACAAACTCACCAGACAAATTACCGTGATAAAAGTTTTCTTTAACTGCTTTACCGTATTCCAGAGTACAGCAAACAGCTCCCATATCTTGGCTCCCTGTATCAGCCCGCCGACAAACGTGCCTACAAAAAGTAAAACTCCCGCATGGGTCAGCCAAGAAACCGTATAATTCATAGTTGAATCATTAATCGGAAGACTGATACGGGTCACCCAATTATTTTCAAGTGTTGTACGTAAACCGGGAAACAACGGACTAGTCAGAACAATCAAGAACAAGATAAGAAGATAGATACTCCACGCGTTCAGTACCTCTAGCCCTTTCAATGTGCTTTTCCTTGCTTTTTCCTCTTTAGAAGCAGTCAGTTTGCCATAGGCTACAATAACAATGATAGATAAAATACTTCCAATAATAGCCGGAGACTCCGCCCCCATATAGCGGGCGGCAATATACTGGCTGCCTAATGAGACACCACCGACCAACAAAGACAGGAAAATATTTTTAGGTAAGGATTTTAATTTCGAATCGGTCAGGAACAGCAATACGAAAGGAATGAGAAACATCAGTACCGAAAGCTGCAACACGACATTGGCGCTTAGCACCAATACATCCAGATTCGTTTCTTTCGCCAATACCAAGACCGGTGTACCAATAGCCCCAAAAGCAGTAGCCACACTATTGGCAATCAAACTGACTGTTGCCGAAAAGACCGGTTTGAATCCGAGACTGACAAGAATCGCCGCCGGTATAGCCACTGCCGTACCAAATCCTGCCATAGCTTCAAGCAAGCCGCCAAATCCCCATGTCAACAGCAATACCTGAATACTTTTATCGGTAGAAATAGAAGAAAACTGTTGCTTGATAATCTCCATTTTTTCAGTCTTCAATAAAACATTATAGCTGAATATCGCCATCAAAATAATAATCAGAATAGGAGAAACAGCTTTCAATGCACCATACAGAAAAGAAGACAGCAAATCGTTTACCGGAAAATGAAAGCCGAAAAAAGCAATCAGCATAGTAACGACAAGGGAAATCACACTACTTTTGTCACCGGACATTTTAAAAAACGCCATCAGGATAATTAATAGCAATACCGGAATAATAGCAAGGACTAGATTCATAACCATTGTATTTAAGTTAAAGAAACGGTATCCATAAACTCTTAAATTAAGCCTTTGAAACCCCACTTCCGCAAAAATTCTTTTTTTAATAACAAAAAAGAATCCTATTTGGATTAATGATCTATCCTTTTTTATCAGTAAAAATAAAGTAATGCCAGAAGCATGTATAATGTATCTTTACACAAACCTCCGGCATACACTTCTTATCCATATATTGATTTTATATTGTAGTAATATTCCTTATTCTATTAATATATCTTATTAAATTCCAGCTAATGCCTGATCCAAATCGGCCAGCAAATCATCTATATGTTCCGTACCTATTGATAAACGCACTGTCCCCGGATAAATACCCTGTTCCGCCAATTCTTCCGCATTCAACTGGGAGTGAGTGGTACTGGCAGGATGGATAACCAATGACTTCACATCGGCGACATTGGCCAATAAAGAAAAGATTTCCAAACTATCGATGAAACGATGTGCTTCTTCCTGACCACCTTTCACTTCGATAGTGAAAATAGAACTAGCTCCATTGGGGAAATAACGCTGATACAGAGCATGGTCAGGATGTTCCGGCAAGGAAGGGTGATTTACTTTCTTGATCTTCGGATGATTTTTCAAATGCTCCACCACTTTCAACGCATTCTCTACATGACGTTCCACACGCAATGAAAGTGTCTCCAATCCCTGCAACAGAATAAAAGCATTAAACGGACTGATAGTTGCACCGGTATCACGCAATAAAATAGCACGAATACGGACAGCATAAGCAGCCGGACCTGCCGCCTCTACAAAACGCACCCCATGATAGCAAGGATCCGGTTCTGTCAGTTGAGGGAATTTACCTGATGCCACCCAGTCAAATTTACCTGAATCAACAATCACGCCACCCAGTGAAGTTCCATGGCCACCAATAAATTTTGTAGCGGAATGTACCACAATATCTGCTCCGTGCTCGATGGGACGAATCAGATAAGGAGTACCAAAAGTGTTATCAATAATCAAAGGTATGTGATGGCGATGTGCTATTTCCGCCACAGCCTCTATATCTATAATATTCGAATTAGGATTCCCCAAAGTCTCGATAAACACCGCCTTTGTATTCTCCTGAATAGCTTTCTCAAAATTAGAAAGATCACCAGGGTCCACAAATGTAGCAGTCACACCATAAATCGGCAACGTATGCGCCAGCAGGTTATAAGTACCTCCGTAAATAGTCTTTGCAGCTACAACATGATCACCTGCACGAGTAATGTTCTGAAACGCATAAGTAATGGCAGCAGCCCCGGAAGCTACCGCAAGTCCTGCCACTCCCCCTTCCAATGCAGCCACACGCTGTTCAAAAACAGCTTGAGTGGAATTAGTCAGACGCCCATAAATATTACCCGGATCTTGTAAACCAAAACGTGCGGCTGCATGTGCCGAGTTATGAAATACATAAGATGTAGTCTGATAAATAGGAACTGCACGAGCATCTGTAGCCGGGTCTGGCTGTTCCTGTCCTACGTGAAGTTGTAATGTTTCGAAATGTAATTTTTTTGTAGCCATAATCTTTATCTTTTTAAAGTTATATATTTCTGTTTTTACCTGTTGCAAAGGTATTAAAGGCAGTTATATCAAACAAGATATACTAAAAATAAAGAAAATAGAGCTACAATTATCACTATTTATAGAACAAATATTCTATTTACAAACGGATTATTACCTCCTGGAAGAAAATTATTCTTTGGCGACATCTAACAAAATAAAGTGACGGCCGATTCACATCGACCGCCATCAGACAATTAATACACACAATACGATTAATACAAAAAATCACTCATGATCATGTTCCGTTTCAGTACCTCCGTCCGCACTCAAGACAATATTACGAGCCACTTCTGTCTGATTGCCCGCCGCATCGGTACACCATACCATCAGATGATAATCTCCGGGAGCAGCATCGGCCGGAATAACAATATCATGATGATGTACTTTTGTATTCTTCAAACCGGAAACATCATATACCTTGTCAAAAGTAAAAGCTGTGTTTTTCTCTCCGGCTGCCCGGGAATCATGTCCGTGGTGGTCAAAATTATTATGAATATTGATTTTATACGATCTCAACATCACATCATCTGACAAATTCATTTCAAAATGTACCCCTTTCTCATTACCAATTTTCAACACCGCTCCCTCTTCGGGTTCTATCAAATCGATCACGGGCTTTGTTACATCCCCTTTTTCATCATTATCACACGCAGGCAGACAAACAGAGCATATAGCCAATAGGCTGATTACAAGAAAATAAAATTTTGTTTTCATTTTAATAATTGTTTAAATGGTACTTTAATCGAAATCTGAAAGTTTCTTCCCGGTTCAGGGATTTCCACTTTCCTATAAAAACTCAAATGATTGTAATATTTCACATCCGACAAATTACGAATGCCCAAAGATATTTCAATATCCGCCTTGGCCATAGGTATATGAATACTTCCACCCAGATGAATCAAACAAGCTCCGGGTGTGCGGTCTTCATTCCTCGCTATACGGTTCTGCGAAGCTATACTTTGAAGTTCAGCATACAACTGAAAATCCTTTTTATTCCATGTCAGAATATTACGCATGGATACAGGAGGTGAAAAACTTAAAGCCGTATGTTCGTCACGATTATAAGTATAGACATACTCACCGACTAAACGATAATTAAAATGGCGTAGAAAATCCATATTGAAATTTATCTCACCACCCATGAACAAAGCACGTGCGCCACTATATTGATAAATCTGTCCAGCATGGGGCAATACAGACCATTCTCCCATAGGGCGCAAATAAATATAATTATCAAACCAACTGGCAAAAGATGAAACAACCAGTTCCATTTTTTTATAAGCCAAGGTATAGGAAGCATCAATCTGCCATCCTTGTTCCGAAGAAAGAGTGGCATCCCCTTTTTCATGACGGAAAGTTCCGTGATGCACTCCGTTGGATGCTAATTCATTGACTCCCGGCAAACGGAAGCTACGTCCCACATTCATCTTCAGAAGATGACCGGCAGCGGGTGTCCACACTACTCCCGCCGAACAGGAATAATTACCATAAGCCCTGTCCACCGGATAACTTCGCCAACGATATGCCTGTATTACCTCTTCTTCATATCCCTGTCTGTGCAGATACTCCACCAAATAAGGATCTTCGAATGCCGTTATATCAATCCTTCCCCGATCATAACGTATCCCACCAGTTACAGACAACTGATTATCCAATCGGAAAGTCGTCAGCCAAAAAGCTCCGGTAGTAAAACGCTTGTATTCCGGTAGCAGAAAAGAATATCCGCCAATCGCATTTTTCTGTATCTGCATATTCCACCCTGCCATATGCTCCCAGGAAGAAGAACTGGACAACCGCAGCTTCAAAGAGGAGCTGAATGTATGCAGTTTGAACACCAGTTCCCTATCCGGATCCTTTGCAGGCATCACCTGAGTGTCATAATGGGTATGGAAAGCACTCCATTCCTCCCGATGATTGAACTGATAGCCGAAATCACCTGAAAGTTGTATCCCATTCCAAAGATACTGTTGATGCGTGGTTACTTTAAGATGGTTCACTTTGCTATAAGGCAATTCAATATTACGGCTGTTCTCATCATCCTCCAAACGGGAAATATCAGGAATGCCATGAGCACCGGGAAAGAAGCCCATCTTCTGATAAACATTGCTCACAGCAATATTCATCTGATAAAACTTCTTTCTATAATCTCCCATGACAGAAACATTGCGCTCGAACCCAGCGGTGTTTTTCAGCTTACGACCGTAAACAGGCACCAACTGAGTAAGATATACAATGGTATCGACCGGTACATGATAATCTCCATAGTGCTGTTCTGAAAAACGTACTCTGACCAGCCATGCATTCTTCTCAATACCTAGCATCAGTGAACCGCCCACAGTGCCGTTCACTGATTTTCCCAATAAGGCAGCCTCACCAAAAAATCGGTTCTCTTTTTGTGGAAGCAAAGGAAGGATTTCGATGACACCTCCCATCGCATCACTGCCGTAGAGCAGTGAAGACGGACCTTTCAGAATCCGTACCTCGTCTACATTAAAAGCATCAATTTCCAGTCCATGGTCGGCCCCCCATTGTTGCCCCTCTTGTTTTATTCCATTTTCGGATACGGCAATACGGTTGAATCCCAAACCACGAATCATAGGTTTGGAGAATCCCGCACCAATATCCATCGAGTGTACACCGGGAACATTTTTCAAAGTCTGTACCAAATTACCGGTAAAATGCCGGTTCAAATAATCTTTCTGAAACAACTCGAGTGTCAGGGTAGTCTTTTTCTCCTGAGCATGTCGGTAAGATCCAGTCACCACCACTTCGGATAAATCCACACTTTTAATCGTATCAGAAACTACCTGTGCATTTGAAAACAAGGTAAAAAACATTCCCAGCGTACCCGAAACATATCTGATACGCATAAATTACAATCATTTGATGTTGTGAATAAATAAAAGATACTATGTGAATCAGCAAACGGGAGGCGCACGCAGATAATAAGGATAAGATTTAACCTGACAAACCTTATCCACTGTTATTTCCGGCTGATAATCAAAAACCGGAAGAACAATATGAAGTTGTAATGTTTCAACTTGTGTAAAAGGTGAAAGTGTGAAATTGCACACGGGACACTGATGAGAGGAATCATGAGAATTCCCACTATCAGAATGGCAAACGGCATCTTCTTCATGGTGGTGAAAAGTCTTCACCATGAAAAATGGCATAAGCGTCATTAACAACAGCCATGCTATAAAAATCCTGCCTTTTGCGTTTTCTCTCATTTTTGTGTTCAGTAAGACCACTACAAAAATAGAAACAAATAACAAACTCACAATAACATTTTATATTTATTATTAGTTTCATCCACTTTTTACCTACAAATGGGTATGTATACAAAACCGAGGTAACTTCCCAGTCACCTCGGTCACGACAGATCTTTATTTCCTAGAACAGCCTACAATCCGGTCATCCTAAAAAAGAGTAACTACTCCGTAAATAACAGCAGCCAATATTCCACTGACAGGAATAGTCAACACCCAAGCCGTCATCAGGCTTCTTGTTATTCCCCACCGGACGGCTGAAAGACGCTTAGTAGCGCCCACTCCGATAATAGCTCCTGTAATGGTGTGGGTTGTACTTACAGGTATTTTCAAATATTCTGTCAGATACAATGTAAATGCGCCAGCAGTTTCCGCAACAACTCCCTCCAAAGGAGTTACTTTGGTAATCTTAGTTCCCATGGTTTTCACAATCTTCCATCCGCCTGACATTGTTCCTAAAGAAATGGCAGTAAAACAAGAAAATGCCACCCAATCCGGCAAATCATTGATACTATTTATTCCCATTCCTAACCCTTCCGAATGAGCAGCGATCAGGGCAGCAGCAATAATACCCATTACCTTCTGGGAATCATTCAGTCCATGCCCTATACTGAACAAAGCCGAAGAAACAAGCTGCAATTTCTTAAACCACATTTCAGCCGTATTCGGATGTGCACGACGACAAATGTGAAGGACAAGCAACGTAAATCCAAAAGCAACAACCATCCCTATAAATGGTGCCAAAAAGATAAAAACAGCAATCTTCAAAATAATATTGAGCTGAATGGCATCAAAACCATGAGCCATAATAGCAGCACCGGCAAAACCTCCGATCAGCGTATGCGAAGAAGAAGAAGGAATCCCCTTCCACCATGTAAACAGATTCCAGACAATAGCTGCAATAACCCCCGAAAGAATAATCGGCAAGGAAATATACTGTTCCACTACTGTCTTGGATACAGTATTGGCTATTCCGAACCCTCCGATTATACATTTAGCAATAAAGAATGCAACAAAATTAAAAAATGCCGCCCATATCACCGCTTGGAACGGAGTAAGAACCTTGGTTGACACAATGGTGGCTATTGAATTGGCTGCATCATGAAATCCGTTAATATAGTCAAAAATCAAAGCCAACGTAATAATAATCACTAATAATTCCATATTGTACCTTCTGCTTTTATGCGTATTTCACAATCAGGTTTCTCAAGATTTTTCCTACCTGTTCTGCCGCATCGGTCGTTTTCTCCAATTCATGCATTATCTCCTTGATCTTAATCAGTTCTATGCAATCCTTTTCTTCCTCAAATAGTTTCTTAACAAAGAGTTCATATACATCATCCGCTTGATTCTCAATGTCATGCAATTTTATACAACATGTTCTTAATTCAGTAGGCTTTTTACGGAAAATTTCCAATTCGTCCATTGCCTTACTTATATAAACAGCCGCTTGCTGTATCAACAAACTCAACTCTTTTCCACTATTAGCAATGGGATGGGGATTATAGATCGTGATACGTTTGGCGCAACTGTTAATCCCATCTATTACATCATCCATAGTTGATGCCAAATCGTGAATATCCTCACGATCAAAAGGGGTTATGAAAGTTTTTCCCAATTCGTCAAAAATTAAATGAGTCTGCTTGTCACCTTCACGTTCCATATCTTTGATGCGTTTGTAATAGTCTTCTCTCTCTTCCGGCTTATCATGCTGCATGCTTTCTACCAATAAATCCGATGATGAGGTCAGGATTTCAGACAAACGTTTCAACATAGGGAAAAACTTAGGTTCTTGAGGTGTAAATCGACTAAAAAAAGAATTTTTCATAAATGTAATTTGAATAAATTGTTTTTGATATGTTTGATTTTAGTAATGGCGAGTTTTCCACTTATTCCTGCCTACTTCTATAACGGCAGGCAATATAGAAACGACAATAATAGCCACAATCAGCAATTTCAGATTTTTCTGTACAAATGGAAGATCACCGAAAAAATAACCGGCAAAACAGAAAATACCAACCCACAAAGCTCCCCCTATCAGATTATACACCATAAAATAATAATAATGCATTTTGCCCATACCTGCTACAAAAGGAGCAAATGTACGGACTATAGGTACAAAACGGGCAATAATGATGGTCTTTCCTCCGTATTTTTTATAAAATTCATGTGTTTTTTCCAAATGACTTTGCTTAAATATACGGGAATCGGGATTATTGAAAAGTTTATTTCCAAAAAAGTGTCCTATCATATAATTACAGGAATCGCCCAGCACAGCTGAAAGAAATAAAACCAAAGCGAGAATATTAACTTCCAAAGGCATATCGGGCAAAGCCGAAATAGCTCCCGCGACAAAAAGCAAAGAATCTCCGGGGAGGAATGGAGTGACAACCAATCCCGTTTCGCAAAAAATGATTATAAACAGTATGACATAAGCCCAAGTATGATATTCTTGAACAATATCTATCATATATTGGTCAATGTGAAGTATAAAGTCCAATAAAAATTCCATTATATATTAGTTATTAACATATAACACCGTTCATAAAAGAAACAAGCATCCACCCCAGTTCCCATTATGAAAATATAAAAACAAAAAAATGTAAGATATAAAAAACAGACCTTGCCGAGAAGAAAAAATAAACTAAATAAGAATACGCCTCAACTGATAAATATAGTATTCACTGGAATATTGAGTAAAATAAAGAATAGGTGAAAAAGAAATTTGCTTTTCTTCAGGAAGAAGTACTTTCAAGAATCTGGCCAACTTGGCTATGACGGAAGCAGAGGAATGAGTAGAAGAGCACAAGGTGCGAAAAGAAAAAGAGGTAGCTGTACCGCCGATACCGACTTTATAAAAATGGTAGCTTTCATTATTTATCTCTTTTTTTTCCTGCCCATTATTACTTTCAGATATGTTACACAACGCCACCGCACTGTTTTCCAAACCAACTGTACGAACCACATCGTGCTCCTGTCCGCTATCAAATGCGGAACCAAAGCCCGCCAACAGGCATACACCTAACAAGATATAAAAAAGATATATATACTTTGTCATAGCAACTGCAAAGATAAAAAGTATTTTTGAGAGATAAAATCATTCTGCCCTTTTCTTGCATTCTCCGACAAAAAAAGAATATAACCCTGTACTACATTTCCCGAAAATTTCTCCGGAATCTAAGATAAATGCAATATATTTGTATTGACAGATATGAAAATAATATCAACCTCTTGAAAGAATATTATTCTATGAGTACTTTAGAGAAACTTGACAAAGTAGATTTGCAGATACTACGTACCTTGCAAGAAAATGCCCGACTGACCACCAAAGAACTGGCTGCACGGGTAAGCCTTTCCTCCACTCCGGTGTTCGAACGCCTCAAACGATTGGAAAATGGAGGATATATAAAAAAATATATCGCTGTATTGGACGCTGAGAAACTAAACCAAGGCTTCGTGGTATTTTGCAGTGTCAAGCTAAGAAGACTGAACCGGGACATTGCTGCGGAATTTACACGGATAATTCAGGATATCCCTGAAGTAACAGAGTGCTATAACATATCAGGCGGTTATGACTATTTGCTTAAAATACACTCCCCTAATATGAAGTATTATCAGGAATTTATCCTCAATGTCTTGGGCACGATTGACAGTTTGGGTTCACTGGAAAGCACCTTTGTAATGAATGAAGTAAAACATGAATATGGGATTCACATTTAAGTAAATCCCATCCATCCTCTCTCATCAATACCATTTTTTACGCTTAAAATAGAAGTAGATAACTGCTACTAGTATCAACATCAATGTCCATGCAAATACATAGCCATACCGCCATCCCAGTTCAGGCATCCATTGGAAATTCATTCCCCAGATTCCTGCCAGAAAAGTCAACGGAATAAATATAGTAGAAACAACAGTCAGCTGTTTCATGATGCTGTTCATCCGTCGGTCATTATTGGAAAGGTAAATATCTACCAAAGCTGAAATCATGTCACGGCAACCATCTAAAGTTTGCAATACAAACTGCAAATGATCATTGACATCATTAAAGAAAGGACGGCTTGCTTTGTGCAACAAATCATTATCGATCGGATGCAACAACTTGCTGATTTCCTCCTTTAATGGTAAAATACATTTCTTTATTACACGAAAATTACGACGGTATTGCTGTATATTTTCAATACCGAGCATATCAGCCTGTTCCGGCGAAAGCAATTGCTCTTCTAAATCCTCTAATCCGTCTTCCAATTCCGAAATGATGGATATAAAGCTGGCCATCACACTGTTTAGAATAACACTGAGCAGGAAATCAGACTGCCGGCTACGTATTTTCAACACATTCTTTTCCAATGCCGTATTTATATCATTCAGAAAGTCTGTTTCCTTTTCCATAAAAGTCAACAGATAATTTCCACCTTGCACAATGGCTATTTGTTGTGGTACATAGCCATCATCATTAGAAAAAAGTAACTTCAAAATCACTACATTATATGTATCATGCTGTTCTATCTTGGTCTGATGGTCGGAGTTCAAAATATCTTGTATCGTCAAAAAGTCGACATTAAAATTCTGACAGACATGCTGTATGACCTCCGTATTCTGAAAGCCATGAATTTGTATCCAGTTTATAGCATTCTTATTCAAATAAGGGATTAAACTATCTATATCTTTCCCATCCT
>ERZ780214.648-NODE-648-length-14613-cov-3.61492_pt1 | contig 14613 bp, 16 predicted proteins | sample MGYA00510976_ERZ780214 | MGnify/ENA primary metagenome ERZ780214 (study PRJEB29588, sample SAMEA2154920) | human gut metagenome | biome: human gut; feature: human-associated habitat; material: faeces | place: Denmark | collected 2008/2010 ... | reverse complement strand
AATGCCGAGGCGGCCGCCTGACGGAAGCAAAGCGAAAACAGAATGGCCAGATTCAGCCAGAATGCCACATAGAATACACTGATTATGAGAAAGAATACAATCCTCCAAAATTCTTCTGCTGTGGGAGGAATGCCTATCGCTATCAACCCGCAGCCCATTACGAGAAATCCTAGTACAAACAGCATTATACCTATCACAATCAATGCAGCCACGAACTTGGCATTGATAATGCAATCACGATGAACGGGCTGTGACAGCATACGGCTCAACGTCCCCTTGTTCTGTTCCGAATTTATAGCATCGAATCCCAGCGCAATCCCCAACAACGGCCCCAGAAAGTTGATAAACTGCACAAAAGAAGGCAATGTGCCGTCCGAGGCTGTGAACAACTTCAAGAAAAGGAACGAACCGTCCGGGTCATTGGGCTTGATGGCGGCACCTATGTTGGTAAGCGAGGTATAGAGTGAGCCCATGCACGTAAGCAAAATGATTCCCATCAAGATAATGAACCGCCAACTTTTCACATGGTCGGATATTTCCTTGTTAACGACTACCCAAAAAGGATAATTGACTTTATTCATGCCTTTCCCCTCCTTCCTCCATATAATGGCTATAAATATCAGACAATTCCTGATGCTTGTTCTTCAAATCAGACATATCAATCAAGGTGACCAGCTTCCCACTGTTGAACAGTCCCACGCGGTCGCAAACTTTCTGCACCTGGTCCAGGTGGTGGGAAGAGAACAAGACGGTCAGTCCCTCCTTCCGGCTCAACTGCCTAATGAGCTCGATGAACTCCTGAACACCGGCAGGGTCTATTCCCGAAGTAGGTTCATCCAGGATTATAATTTCCGGATTTTTGATAAGCACGTCCGCCAGTCCCAATCGCTGGCGCATACCGCGCGAATATTTCCCGGTCTTCTTTTTCATCTGCCCGGCAAGCCCCACATGCTCCATCAGCTCCAGCGCCCTGACTTTCGCTTCGGCATCCGAAATGCCATTGAGACGCGCAGTATATATAAGGTTTTCCGGACCGGTCATGTCATCATAAAACCCCACATCTTCGGGCAGATAGCCTATCTTCCGCTTTACCTCGATAGGATGCCTGGTAGAGTCGATACCGCAAATCTCCACAGAGCCGGAAGTGGGTTCCGTCAGTCCCAGCATCATTAGGATGGTAGTTGACTTGCCGGCACCGTTTGGCCCCAATAATCCGAAAATCTCCCCTTTACGGATAGTCAAGCAAATGCGGTCTACGGCAGTGAAGCGCCCATACTGCTTGGTCAAGTCTGTCAATGCAATCACTCGCTCGTCCATGCTCACCTCCTTCCATATTTACGGAACAGATAGCATACGGCACCTATGGCAACGATTATTATCAAAACGCCCACCCATCCCCATATCATCGGGGTTTTCACGGCAATGCGGAATTGGGCGTCTGTATTCACTTCAGGAGTTTTGGCCGTCATGGTAGCCACATAATCTCCGGGCAATGCCTTTTTGGATGCTTTCATGGTAGCTACGACATTAGCCGTTTCCCCCGCCTTCAGCATATCAATCTTCGAAGGCTCAAAAGACACTTCCCAGTCCACGGGCTTATTGGCAGAAAGCTGGATATCTTTCAACAATGAAGAACCGGTATTCCGGACCACCAACTCGATACGCTTCACATCTCCCGCTGTGATTTCGGTACTCAACAATCCTCTGGGCGTGGACAATTCCATCTCGTAGGAACCCGTGACAACAACTTCCAGCTCCAAGTCGGCAGAAGTCGTACCGGTAGCCGCACGTACCGGAATCTTGTAATTGCCGGCTTCCACATTGGCGGGAGGGACAATCTCTATACTCACATTCTGGCTGCTGTTCGCTTCCACCTGGGCAGAAGTGGCCTGCTTATAGTTGGGCTTGAACACGACACTCCAGCCTCTGGGGGCATTGGCCATCAGCGCATACAGCTGCTGGTCGGCCGTCTGGTTTTTCAAAGTGGCATTGAAGGTAAAGGTGGACTTGGAATTGCCCTGCATATTGGGCTGGTCGGTAGTGAACTCGGTCTGGTAAGTTCCTTTCTGGGCCACGACCACCTCCAGCGGCAGTTTGGTTTCTCCGGCAAATACTGTGAAATGATAACTTCCTTTATTTACTTTTAGAGGAACTTCCACTTTCAAATTGAACGTTTTCTTTTCCTGGGGCAGTACAGAAAGCTGGCTGAGGGTCCAGCCGCCTGACTTGATTTCATGCTTCCAACTGCCCGGCAATCCATTGACCGAGAGATTTGCATTTGTAATCCCGTCCGTATTGTTAATCAAATCAATGCTGTAATCAATGGACGCTCCGGGCGTCACGGAAATTTTTGTGTAAGGAGTGTACAGAATAATGCTTCCAGATTCATCGGCATGTACACGATTTAAGGGAAAAGCTCCCAACAAAATAGCTAACAATAAAATACAATTTGTTCTCATAGTCATAAAAAAGTTCTTATGGTTGTTTTATTATGAATATTTTCCCAATTTGTGCGTTACAAAAATAAAAGATAGCTATATTAGCTGGTGTTAAAAGAAACAAAAGAATATAATTGCGGACACGATATACCCTACAATGACCTGCTTTTCTTATCTTTGCGATTCCTATTGATACAAACGAATACCATACCGACATGAGAATCCTTGAAATACGCTTACAGAACCAGCAACTGTCCACTCCACTCTTCCGCCACCCGAAAGAACTGGTCTCCTGGATGGGCGCCATGCAGGCACAAGACTATACAATGGTGAAATGGGCCGTAGGTATGAGGCTGAAGTCACCGGGAATTCAAACTGTGGAAAAAGCCCTGCATCAAGGGGAAATACTGAGAACCCACGTAATGCGCCCCACATGGCACCTGGTAGCAGCAGAAGACATTCGTTGGATGCTGAAACTCTCTGCACAACGCATCAAATCTGCCAATGATTCCTATGCAAAAGGGCATGGTCTGGAAATCACGGAACAGCAATATGAAAGAAGCTACACCATACTTGGGAATATCCTCAGCGGGAAGCGAAGCCTGACGAAACAAGAGATTGCGGAACATTTTGAACATTCGGGACTGCTTGCAGACAACTACCACATGACCCGCTTCATGTCGCGTGCCGAAGTCGAAGGCATTGTGTGCAGCGGAGAATGCCGTGGACGGCAACACACCTATGCCCTTCTGGACGAAAGAGTTCCACCTACCCCCGAACTAGCGAAAGAAGAAGCGCTGGCCCGCCTGGCTACAGCCTATTTCCGCAGCCATGCCCCCGCTACCCTGCAAGACTTCTCCTGGTGGTCCGGTTTGCCTTTAACGGAAGCAAGGCAAGCCATTTCTCTGATAGAACCGGAACTGATGTCCGAACAATGGCACAGCCAGACATGGTACATCCATGACTCCTGCCGGACATTAGGAAAGGCGACCGACAGCCTGCACCTTCTTCCCTCCTACGATGAATACCTGACAGGCTACAAGGACCGGACGAACGTCCTACCCAAAGAAGACTATTCCAAAGCTTTCACCAACAACGGATTGTTCTTTCCGGTACTTCTCTATAAGGGGCATGTAGTAGGAAATTGGAACAAGGCGTCCAAGAAAAAAGAAATCTTCCCGGAGCTTTCGCTTTTCCGGAAAGATATCTGCCTGAAAGAGGAATTGCTGAACCAGGCTAAAGAAAGGTATGTCCGGTTCCTAACACATTAAAGGCGGTCATCGAAGATGTTCATTGAAGAATCTCTCTATTTTGCCGAATGGAATTACCTCTATATTGTCATACAAGTCTACATGGTTTGCACCGGGAATAATCAGCAGCTCCTTATTATCACCCTGCAACTTTTTAAAAGCATCTTCACTGAAATAACGTGAATGGGCCTTCTCACCGTGCAGCATCAACACTGCACTACGGATTTCATCACTATATGAAAGGATAGGCATATTGATGAACGAAAGCGGTGAAGTCTTGTTCCATCCGCGGTTAGAATTGAGTGACCGCTTATGATAGCCGCGCGGTGTTTTATAATAGGCATGGTAGTCCTTCACAAATTGTGGAGCATCGGCAGGCAACGGATCTACTACACCTCCTTCAAGAGCAAATGTACCGTTTCTATAATCCTCCGTACGCTGAGCATTAAGCTGGCGCCGCAATTCGTGCCGTGCATCGGCATTCATAGAATCAAAATAACCGTTAGCATTGACCCGGCTCATGTCGTACATGGTTGCCGTAACTGTAGCCTTGATGCGAGTATCGATAGCCGCTGCATTAAGCGCCATGCCTCCCCATCCACAAATACCGAGAATGCCGATGCGCTCTGCATCTACATCGTCACGGGTGGAAAGATAATCGACCGCTGCACTGAAATCTTCCGTATTGATGTCCGGCGAAGCCACATAACGGGGCTGGCCGCTACTTTCCCCCGTATAGGATGGATCGAAAGCAATCGTCAGAAATCCACGTTCTGCCAATGTCTGCGCATACAAGCCCGAAGCTTGTTCCTTCACGGCACCAAACGGGCCACTGATGGCAATGGCAGACAATTTACCCGTCGCATTCTTGGGTACATACAAATCGGCAGTAAGTGTAATGCCGTAACGGTTGTGGAAAGTTATCTTCTTATGGTTTACTTTATCACTCTGTGGAAATGTCTTGTCCCACTCCTGAATCAGATTCAAATTCTCTTCCATAAATTTATTATCATTATTAGGATTATTTTCTGTTGCAGACAAATGTCCCGCAGCACAAAGGCTAATAACCATCGCCGCACATATGTTTTTTACCATGTTCTTCATCTCTACTTCTTTTAGTTTCGGCTGGAAATTCATTTCTTAATCCATTGCTTGACAGTTTCCCGGCTCGCTCCATTCAGCAGCCTGCCTTTTCCCCAGTTTATGCCGGGGTAATTCGTCTGTAATTCCTTTTCTGCATTAAAAATACTACTGCTTCCCGAAGTGGCGAATGGAATAACCGTTTTACCTGCAAAATCACCGCTTTCTATAAATGTATTGATAATTCTTGGAGCCAAATTCCACCAAATAGGAAAACCGATATAAATAGTATCATACTCCGAGAGACTCACCAGTTTAGAATACAATGCAGGACGCGATTTGGAATCCGACATTTCCACACTGCTGCGCGAAGCTTTGTCATGCCAGTCCAAATCAGTAGCCGTGTACTTTTTCGCAGGCTGTATTTCGTAGAGAGTCCCATCGACAGTTTCTGCCACCAACTTGGCAGCCCTTGCCGTTGTTCCCGTTGCCGAGAAATAAGCTACCAGTGTCTTACCACCTTTTTTCTGTGCGTTAACAATAATAGACAACAGCATAACTGCCATCATAAACAATACCAATCTTTTCATACGATATATTATTTAGTTGAAACATATAAATCCAATTGTTATAGCGATACAAAAGTAGCGGGTATTATTATTACATAGGTATCCAGATTACTGATTATATAACCCAAATTACTGATAGATGTCCGAGAAGAGAAATAAAAAAACCCGTAAAACCTTGATTTTACGGGATTTGTCATACTTTGAGTCCTTTTTGTCTTTGGAGTTCTGCGGAGAGACAGGTTCTATCACCTACAATTTCAAACAACATCATAAGCTTACAATATACTGTTAATTACCAAGTTATTACAAATTCACCATAAAACAAAATACATCTTAATATCTTTGCATATCTTATTTTTTGGGTGTACTTTTGGGTGTGAATTTTCAAACACACCCAATTATGAACATCAAGAGAAACATCATCTTTTCTTTGGAAAGCCGGAAGAAAAACGGAGTACCAATTACAGAGAACGTACCCATCCGCATGCGTGTGGTATTTGCAAGCCAGCGCATAGAGTTTACAACGGGCTATCGCATTGATGCAGCCAAATGGGATGCAGCCAAGCAGAGGGTAAAAAACGGATGCACCAACAAGTTAAAGCAAAGCGCATCCGAAATCAATACGGACTTGCTAAGACAATATACGGAGATACAAAATATATTCAAAGAGTTCGAAGTCCAAAACGTACTTCCCACCACAGAACAAGTAAAGGGAATCTTTAACGCAAGAATAAAGGATGCAACCGACAGAACAGATGCAGCCGAAGAACCTAATGTCAGTTTTTGGGAAGCGTTCGAAGAATTCGTAAAAGAAAACGGAAGGTTGAGTAACTGGACGAAAGCAACCTACGAGAAGTTCGCAGCAATGAAGAACCATTTGAACGAGTTCAGTAATACGCTTTCTTTTGATACATTCACCGAGAACGGTCTGAATGACTATGTAGACTTCCTGCAAAACGATAAAGACATGCGCAACAGCACCATAGGCAAACAGATTTCTTTTCTGAAATGGTTTCTACGGTGGAGCTACAAAAAAGGATATAGTCAAAACGCTGCTTATGACAGCTTCAAACCTAAATTGAAAAACACGCCCAAAAAAGTGATATTCCTCACGCCGGAGGAGCTGAATAAATTGAAAACCTATCAGATACCCCAAACTAAGCAATACCTTGAACGTGTAAGGGACGTTTTTCTGTTCTGCTGTTTCAGTGGGCTGCGCTACTCGGATGTGTACAATTTGAAACGGAGTGACATCAAGCAAGACCATATAGAGATAACCACCATAAAAACGGCAGACAGCCTGATTATAGAATTGAATGACCACAGCAAGGCGATACTGGATAAATACAAGGACGTACACTTTGAAAAGCATAAGGCACTTCCGGTCATCAGCAATCAGAAGATGAACGATTATTTGAAGGAACTGGGAGAGCTTGCGGAAATCAATGACCCAGTAAGAGAAACTTACTACAAAGGAAATGAACGCATAGATACTGTCACCCCCAAATACGCCCTGCTGGGAACCCATGCAGGAAGAAGAACTTTTATCTGCAATGCTCTAGCATTGGGTATCCCCCCACAAGTGGTAATGAAATGGACAGGACACAGTGACTACAAGGCGATGAAGCCATACATAGACATAGCGGACGAGACAAAGGCGAATGCAATGACTAAATTCAATAATATGTAATATCTTTTACTTTCAAACGAATAAATCAGAGATAAAATTTGAAATTCTATGTTTATAGTTGGTAGTTATTGAGTTTTATACTACCTTTGTTGAAAAGATGTCTTTTTAAAAACGAGGCATGAAGATAGCTAAATTTCCATGAAAGAAGCTACCATGATACAGCCCCTCTATGCAGAAAATTGCATAGAGACAGATAAACAAAAATTCTGCATGATATTCTTGATAGATAAATGCAGGATTTCATTATAACAAAAACAACTTGTTCAAATCAGCAGAACAGCAAGAGGTGTTTCAGATTGTAAGAGGAAGGTAGAAATTAATACAAAATTTGATTTCCACTCAGATGAAAGCAGTCCTTCTTAGCGCTATTCATAATACGCAAGAGGCAGCTTATTTTACTTAAACAATTGAAAAATGACTGAAATGAACAAGCCTTTGGGCGCTCTGACAGTTCAAGAACTGCTTGATATTTTAGCACCGCTAATTTCTCGTCAGCAACCAACACAACCTGTTTCCTCAGAACAGACCAACGATAACAAACGTTATGTTTACGGCTTAGCAGGGCTGGCAAGATTACTGAATTGCTCCATAGTCACCGCCAATCGGATAAAGAAAAGCGGAGTAATCAACAAGGCTATCTCGCAAGTAGGTAGAAAGATTATTATTGATGCAGATTTAGCGTTGGAGCTCCTGAACAGTTCTCGAAAATCAAATTCCCGAAAACACTGATTAATCATGTAGAACAGAGCCGTTATCGCCTTTGATAACGGCTTTTTGCGTCTCGTGGTTTTGTTTTCTCGCTTGAATCTATCATTTCCATTGGCAGGAAAGTCCCGGAAATCGCCCCTAATTACGTCTGCTGATTTTGCTGTATACTCAGTCTTATACACATCTATAGAGTCCTCCCACCCCATTGATTTCCTGCTGATTTTAGACAATTTTCTTTCTTTGCGACCATTCTATTACCAATGCAGCAAACCGCCCTGAAATCGCCCCCATTCGGTTTCTGTAGGCTCGCTATTCGTACAGATACCAAGAAACAGCTTTGGGTATTCATATATTCCCTAAAATATGCTCTACAACCTACTCTCGTGAAATTCAAGGTATTTTCTTTTGAGTTCCAACGCCTTTTCTATAACTTTGCAGCGTTCTCCAAGTTTGGAGGGCAGACATATTAACGAAAAGGTGTTATTGAGATTATCTTCTTGTGACAAATCTCGCAAATTTGAAACTGGAATGAAGATGATAGCGATAGCACCCACACTTAGATATATACTCATCTGTCAGGTGAACTATATACCTCTTGGTGTGGGGCTATTGCTTTATCCATTCCAGAGGCAATGCGAGAGCCTGTTACAAGGATAAAGTAAATAATAGTTCCCACACCTTTTTTATGGCTATATCTAAAGTGAAAACCGCTTACTTCGGGAACTGGTCAGCATAATTTTAATATGATGAATAATCTTGGAGGTTGCCTCTTATTTATCGCATTGTGGGCACTATGCTCGTTTTTATCTATGCTTGTTTTCAAGAATGCTATTGCAAGTACGATAGTTGGTTTTATTATAGCCATTTGGGGCGCAAATAAGTTAACTAATTAATTGGGTATTATGGGATTTTTCAGTGGACTCAGCGCAATAAAGCGTGCTAATAGGAAGTTGAAAGATATAGAGGCTAATCTTCAACGATTAACACATAATTTGGAATACAATCTTGATACCCCATGGGGGCTTAGATGCAGTTTTAATCAATTAAAAAGCGATATGGCAGAGTTCGGGGATATAATAAGCGAATCGGGCATGTCTATGGGTACATATTACGTCTTTATGGGCAGCAAATTTGACAATCCATTACAGATTGCGGCTGCATTCAATTACATAAAGACTTCATTGGAAGAGGAGATTACTCGTAGAGGAGGATGATTTATGCTGATGAATCGTTTTATACTTTCTGCTACATTCAGCCTTTTTATGATTGGCTGTAATAATAAAAATCTCCTTGAACAGACCATTAATATCTCCTTGCAAAGCAAGGTAGATACCCTCTTGACAACCTCGATGGTAGAGCATAAAGCCACATTAGGCAAGGTTATCATCATGGAAACTGCTACGGGTTATATCAGAGCAATGATAGGACTGGAACGGAAAGATACCCTCTCCCCGTTCCAGCCTACAACAGATTTCTGTACCCCATATCCAACGGAGCAGAGGCAAGTAGCCACCCTTTTTGGCTGCATTGGAGACTGGTAAAATTAGTTTATCCGACACCGTAAATGTAGGTGAAGGTATTTATATCTTAGGTGGCGATACGATTAAAGACCATAATTGGCATAGAGGTGGCTATGGGAGGATAACCGTAGAATGGGCAATAGCCGCCAGTTCTCGCATTGGAGAAGTCTTGATAAGGGAACGTGCCTTTGACGATAATAAATCCGAACACGAGGCTGCAATCGGGCAAATCGGTTATGGTAAACCCGATTCTGTCAAGAGACTGGATTGCATGCTGAATACCGATGTGGCTGCTTCAAAAATATCTCCTATACAGTTGATTGCATTCTACAATGCGATAGCCAATCATGGGCGCATGGTGCAGCCCCAGCTATATAAAGATAGTGTAGCTATTATCAGCCCTCAGATAGCTTCTAAAGCAAACATAGATAGTATTCGTCAAGCACTGGAAAGAACGGTAGCAGAAGGACTTGGAAAGCATGCCAATACAAATAAGGCAAAGGTAGCGGGCAAAGGAGGAACAATACAGATAGGAAATCCTGATGATTTAACCTATATCATGGATTTCTGTGGTTACTTCCCTGCTGACAATCCTCAATATACAATTCTTGTGGTCTTGGAGAAACAAGAGCTTCCAGCAAGCGGTCATATACACGCGGCAGGACTGTTTAGACAAATAGTTGAACAATTAATAAAAAATTAAATTATGAAATTATCGTCAGTAATAAAAAACAACTCGCTTTACACATTGCTTTTGTGCAATTTAATCATGCTATTTTCATGCAATAGTAATAATAGCAGTAATGGAAACAGTGATGATACTACTCAGAATATCGTTCAGGAAGAAGCGGCTGCTCCTGCGGAAATACCTATGGAGGATAGGGTGCAGAGCCTATTAAAACCCAATGAGCAATATGTGGAGCCTGACACCAAAGGGCATGAAAAGACTTCTATAGAATTAAAATCAGATGTTGTTGGTTTTCCTAAATACATATATGAAGTCTATGATAATGACCTTAATAAATATATTGAAATTAATGGAGTTAAATATTTAATGAACCCTATATATGAGAATAATGCTTTTGGTGTTTCAATAGCACGCAAATATACTTGTTCAGCAAGGTGTAATAAGGGAATAATTGATATATCTTATCAGTATCCTGAGATAGTTGACATCAAAATAACATCAGATAATTCTGTTACTTGGTCTGCTAGATATGATAATTTTGAAATTAATCCGGATTTGGTTGAACGACACAATTCCTCAAAGCCTATTAAACAAAGCACTCCCTCAGTTACAATTGCAGATACCACTGCACTTCCAATTAATTGAAATTTATACAGCCTTAATAAGGAAAATCTTAAAAATAGATATGACATGAAACATTTTCTTAACTTTTTATTCATATTTCTTTTAACTTCTTGCAATTTTAATAAGGGCTATGAAGTAGATATTGATTCTTATAACAAGAAACTTTACATTACAGTACCACCTCCCAAAATCGGAGCTTCCGGAATGGGTAGAATTGATTGGAAAGTTGATTTAGACGCAATAGAAAAGGAGATTTTTGATGAATTTAGAAGTTCTAATCATAAGGGCGTTTATTCGGTATATTTATCAACAACCGTAAATGACCAATACGGAAGCAAGAGAAAGAAAGATATGGGGCTAATTGGAACAATTAGTACGGCTGAAATAAAGAAATATCACGATTATAGTTATTTCAAAGGCAAAATATCAAGCATGATTGCAACGGGATATTTGGAAAAAATGAAAATTATATCTATTCCTTAATAATTAATAAATATGAATGGTGGAGGATGGACTGGCTTAGTACTCGGTGGATTAACCGGACTTGGAACGGGTAGTTTTGGTGGTTTCTTGGCTATGGCTGTTATAGGCTGTTTAGTAGGAATTATCAGTGACCCTGATAGGCGTAAGCAAGAGTAGATTTATATCATGGAGATGTAAACGGTAGCCTATTGCAAAAAATAAAGTCGTAATGGAGTTATATTCTGTTACGACTTTATTTTTTATAGCTGGGCAATCTAAATAAGTCTGATAGTAGGTTTAGCAGATTGGGAGGGTAGAAATATATAATCCTTTTCCTCCGTAATAAAGAGGGGTCTAAATTTCTTCATATTGATAAGCACACCACCCCACCTCTGAAATCCTCCCCCTCCGTACTTCCAATTTTAAATTTATATATCTACCCTTCTCTAATTCAAGAACGGAGGTTTTCAATCAAAACCAATCATTTAACAAAATTTCAGTAGTTCAAAATTGAGCCACATACAGCTTTTATACATAGGTAGGAAGATGTTTTTCCGGAAAAGCATTCCCTCAAATTACTGATGATTCTTGTTTATTCAATTATTTATAATTAGTACAATATGGAATTTATTACATTAACTAAGGTTTAAAACAGCGAAGTCAAGGAAGCTATACTCTTTCCTTTCTCGAAAGCACATCAGACATATAAATTCCGCTATTCCATTCATACTATCTCCCAAGTCGAATTTATAGCTCAAATCGCTATTCAGGCAGATACATGTACGGAGCAATCCTTAGCAATACTCGGTATCTGCCCTATTCAATCAATATTCACTTTTTAAATTTACTGTTATGAGAAATTTAGTAATCATGCCCAATGCGGCACAGCGTAGAGAATCTTTGAATTTGGGTGAGTTTGCAGAAGAAGCAACCATTATCCAAGACGAAGCAACAGCAAAGTCGGGTGTGAGTTTCCTTGAAGCGAATACCGATGAAATCACCATGAACGAGCTTGCGAACAAGTGTGTCGTTCCAACATGGGCGAACCAAGAGCTGACTATCGCCCACCAAGATTTTATATCCTGCGTGCATGATGCAGCCAGTTCCTTCTATGCAGGAGAACGGCTGAACAGCCCTGATATAAGGGTTTCGCACATTGTCAGAGGCAGAGTACCGCAAGCATTGGGAAAGAAAGCCTCAGAGCTTTTAGAATGCGAAAAGACGCAGTTCTACCAACGGCTTGCGTTTGCTTTTACCATCCCAACCATTACCGAAACGGTAAGAGGGCAACGGCTTGAATTGTGCATCGGTGGAGTGCGGAACTACAGCGACCTCAATCTGTACCGAGCCACCAAAGGAATAGAGAAGTTCTCCGTCTTTGTCGGTTGGAGGGTGCATATCTGTTCCAATCAGGTGCTAACTGGTGAAGGGCTGAAATACAACATGGAGGTGACGAGCATCAGTGAACTCTATCGCAACGTGCTTGAACTGTTCCACAGTTTTAATCCTGCAAAGGAAATCCACCTGATGCAGATGCTTACCGACACCTCACTATCCGAAACCCAGTTTGCGCAAATCGTAGGACGGATGCGGATGTACCAAGCATTGTCACCTGCAAGACAGAAAGCAGTACCAAGACTACTGATAACCGACAGCCAGATTAATTCTGTTTGTCGCGACTACTACCACAACGAAGTGTTCGGAGCAAAGGATAATGCTATATCCATGTTCGATTTTCATAATCTTCTAACGCAGGCTAATAAGGGCAGCTACATAGATACTTATCTGCAACGAGCCGTAAATGCTACGGAAGTCAGTGTAGGGCTTAACAACGTTCTGCAAGGAATAGATAACAAATACGCTTGGTTCTTGGGCTAAGTGGTGTTGATTGAGAGAGAGGAAAGGGCAGCTATTCAGTTAGTTGTCCTTTCTTTATTTTATGAACTTCTTAAAAATACAATAATATGGAATTACAAAATAGTCGTGAATACAAGGCAGCACAAGAACTGGAACGAGCCTTAAACGATATGGGCTGGAGTCCCAAGAGATTCGCAGAAAGCACCCGATTCTACCACCGTACCCTACAGCAGGAATTAATGCGAACCATAGTGGCGGTTATCCAAATGATAGGTGACAACAGCTATGGAACAGACCTCAGGAACCAAGCATCGCATGAACTGTGCAAGCGGATAATAGACAGCGGTGTGCTGGATGATATTTATCTTCCGTTCATCTGATAAAGTACAGACAACAATTATCAAGAGGACATCATCAGCGTGGTGTCCTTTTTTATTTATTAATTAATAAAACATCACATATCATGGATATAGATTATCAAGTGGGAGAAGTAGAGCTTTCCTATAAACCAACAGTCAGAAAGAAGCTGAAAATCGCCACATCTTCCGATGCGTACGGAATGTTACTACCTACGTTCAGGGAAGATACAATCGGCTATAAGGAATATTTTAAAGTCGTGCTTCTCAATCAAGCGCAGGAGGTTTTAGGATATACACAGATTTCGGAGGGAGGAATAACCGAAACAAGTGCCGATGTGCGGATAATCCTGCAAGCAGCCTTGCTTACCAACGCTACGGCTATAATTCTCGCGCACAATCATCCAAGCGGAAAACTACGCCCCAGTCGGCAGGATATTGCCTTGACGGAGCAGATAAAGAAAGCAGCCGAGATTATGCGAATAACGGTCATAGACCACATTATTTTGACGGATGATAGCTATTACAGCTTTGCCGATGAAGGACAGTTATAGGGTTTCTGTTCCGGTCAGGTAGTGGGTATCTGATATGGTGCTCACAATCTGACCGAAATAAAACATTCACTTTCTATATTAGTGAATGTTCCATTAATAATCAGCCAATTAGCAAACCATACTCAGAAATAATATTCACTTTTATTCATTTACATACAAAACCGAATATCATGTCACTCAAATACTCAACGACTACAGCAGACTACCTTGTGTGGTCGGATGCGATGAACCTTATCCGTAAATTAGCCAAAGACGGAAATTATAAGATTTCACTTCTCATATCTTTGGGGTGTTTCACTGGATTGCGGATTTCTGATATTCTCGCTTTAAGGTGGAAGCAGATACTTGGTACAGACGAGTTTACGGTAATAGAGAAAAAGACCGGTAAGCAAAGAATAATCAGAATCAATCCTCAGTTACAGCAGCACATCAAAGAATGTTACAAGCATATAAATCCGGTCGGAGTTAATGCGCCAATCCTCATAAGCCAGAAAGGAACGGTGTTCACAGTCCAACGGATTAATGTCGTTCTTAAAGAGGTGAGAAGGAAGTACCGACTAAAAATTAAGAACTTCTCTTGCCACAGCCTTAGAAAGACTTTCGGAAGGCAGGTCTATACGATGAACGGCGAGAACTCGGAACTTGCCCTAATCAAGTTGATGGAGCTGTTTAATCATAGTTCGGTTGCTGTCACCAAACGATACTTAGGGCTTCGTCAGGAAGAAATTCTTCAAACCTATGATTGTCTTACCTTTTAAAAAGTGTGCTATAACAACAGATTCGCTACATTAGCTTACTGGATTTTTACGCTCGTCGG
>ERZ780214.645-NODE-645-length-14654-cov-2.59655_pt1 | contig 14654 bp, 15 predicted proteins | sample MGYA00510976_ERZ780214 | MGnify/ENA primary metagenome ERZ780214 (study PRJEB29588, sample SAMEA2154920) | human gut metagenome | biome: human gut; feature: human-associated habitat; material: faeces | place: Denmark | collected 2008/2010 ... | reverse complement strand
CCTGCCACTTGTCTGTCCTCCCGTCCATCGGATACCAGATGGCTTTCAGAGAAGAATTACAGCATCAAATTACCTTATCACGCTCGTGACTATAGCTTATCACATTCGTGACGAGATATTCACACGTACGTGACAAGAGCTCACCACGTACGTGACGAGGTATATTTTTATATTTATAAGTTCTTCATTATTTTTGTATCCGAAAAATAGAAAAACAAATGGCAGGAATTTATCTTCATATCCCTTTTTGCAAACGTCGCTGTATATACTGTGACTTTTATTCTACTACCCAAAATGAAAAAAAATCCAGTTATATCAACGCTTTGTACCGTGAACTGGAAGAAAGAAAAAACTATCTGGAAGGTGAGAAAATAGAAACAATCTATCTGGGTGGAGGAACTCCATCGCAACTGGAATATAAAGATTTTGAGCTTATTTTTCAGACACTCGGCCGACTCTACGATATTCAGCCGAATGCAGAAATAACCATTGAGGCAAATCCTGATGACCTGACAAGCTCCTACGTCAGTATGCTACGTGAGTTTCCGTTCAACCGACTGAGTATGGGTATCCAAACTTTTCAAGAAGATATTTTACGCCTGCTACACAGGAGGCATACTGCACAACAAGCTATTGATGCTTTCGAACGGTGCAGAAAAGCTGGATTTAAGAATATCAGTATCGATCTCATGTATGGACTGCCGGGAGAAAGCATGCAAACCTGGGAATCAGATCTGAATCAGGCTATCCGTATGAAACCGGAACACATATCGGCTTATCACCTGATTTATGAAGAAGGAACTGCACTTTGGAAATTGCGTGAACAGCATCGGGTGGAAGAGGCTGATGAAGAACTGAGCGTATCCTTATTCACACTACTCATTCATAAACTGAAAGAAAAAGGATACCAACATTACGAAATATCCAATTTTTGTCTGCCGGGAATGTACTCACGACATAATTCAAGTTACTGGACCGGAAAGAAGTATTTAGGATGTGGTCCCTCTGCACACTCATACAATGGCGTATCAAGACAATGGAATATATCCTCTTTAGACGAATATATCACCAATATAAACGAGGGAGAGCCTTATTCTGAAATAGAAGAGCTGGATTTATATACCCGCTATAACGATTTTGTAATTACTACCATACGTACGATGTGGGGGATGAATCTCGACATGCTGAAAAAAACATTTGGCAGCAAGCTATACGATTATTGCCTCCGTATGGCCTACCCGCATTTACAGCAAGGCACTCTGGAACAGTCTGAAGGAGTTTTGAAACTCACAGAAAAAGGTATTTTTATTTCCGACGGCATCATGAGCGACATGCTATGGGTAGACTGATACGGAGGGGAAGTTATATTGAGAAAAACACTTTATTTAATCAATCATTGTACTCCTCAATGCAAAAGTTATTGATAGTAAAGCTGAGGGAATCATAATTGGCACGACAGGCTACAACACGTACAGTCATTCCATCATTGGCAGTAAGTATATATTCGTTCTTATCATTGTTCATCCGGTACCACATACCGTTCTGACCATATAAGAAACGGATTACATTTAACCGTGAAGTATAATCCCAGCTGATTTTATATTTTGCCGTTTCTCCTTTATGAAAGGAAAACGTACAGGTATGTTCATCATAATGTACATCATCCAACTCTGTTATTTCTTCTTTATAAAAATTCAGGATAGCTGCCTGCCCCAGTGAGTCGTATTCAAGCTGCACATAATTGCTTACATCACATTTATAAGTAAAAGGTTCTCCTAAGTGCAGCTTAGGTATGGGAGTATATGCTCCTATCTCTTCTTTATTACAAGACGATACAACCAACAAAGCAAAACCGCAGCCCGCTGTCAGCAAATATTTTTTCATGATTTTTGTATTGTTTTTAATATAAGAATCCCACCCTATTCCTCACGAACGAGGTGGGAAAATAAAAAATATGAATATGTTGCGAAAAAAACTCAATTATCGGAGCCTCCTCCCAAAGCATGGTAAAGGCTGATTACACTCTGAATCTCAGAGTTTCTGTCGGAAACCAACGTCAAACGCGAAGACAGAAGCGACTGCTGTGCAGTAAGTACCTCCAGATAATTCGTTGTGCCATGTTCCATCAACAAACGAGTATCATGTACAGCAACCGACAGATATTCTACCTGCTGACCATCCAGCACAACTTTTTTCCGGGCATTTTGCCACTGATTCAACGCATTGTTTACTTCACCTCCCGCATCAAGTAATGACTGCTGAAACTGTAGCAATGCTTCTTCACGCTGAGCTTTGGATATTTTCAGATTGGCTATATTTTTACCTCGGTTGAAAATAGGCTGAACCAGCGAACCTACAGCCTGTAAAAGCCATGTTCCGGGATTGGTTATTGTCGCTCCGGCATTATTTGTCCATCCGACCGAACCACTCAAGGTTATGCTTGGATAAAAATCGGATCGAGCCTGATTAACTCCATAAAAAGCCTGCTTCAGTTCAGCTTCTGCCTGCATAACATCAGGACGACGTGACAATAGCTCCAAAGGAACTCCTACAGAAAGCTCCTGAGGAAATACCTGACAATCCAGTGAGCTGCGCTCGATATGGGCAGGCTGCCATGCCAAAAGAGAACAAAGGGAGTTCTCCATTTCGACAACCTGCTGTTTCAGGTCGAGTAACGACGCTTCTGCACCAAGCCGGGAGGCTTCTGCCTGACTGACTGCCGCACGGTCTGCCTGCCCGGATTTCATCAGAACCCGCAAACTATGAATATATTCCTTCCAGTTTTCTATCGTTTCGGTGGTAATATTAATCTGCTCATCGAGCATTAATAAGGTATAATAGCTTTCGGCAACAGTAGCTATCAGCTGCGTCTGAACAGCCTGCTGATAAGCCTGACTTTGTTCCAGTACAGCCAGTTCACTGCGTTTCGCATTGGTCAGCTTACCAAACAAGTCAATTTCCCAACTAGCCGAAGCTCCGAGTGTATAAGTCTTGCTGGTCTGCCCATACTTCACCTTGCTGAGTGAACCTTCCGGATTCAGTTGCACCGAAGGCAAATATGCCAGTTTTGCCGCAGTCAGAGAAGCCTGTGCTTCCAGTACTTTCAGTTTGGCTACATTCAAATCAGTATTAGCATCAAGTGCACGAGTTATAAGTTTCTGCAACAACGTATCCGTAAATAATTCGTGCCACTTCAAATCAGCAATAGAAGAACAAGTATCTGTTTCTACCGGCATTTCCCCGAAAAGATTATCTGTCTTTACTTCCGGACGCCGATATTTGTTATAGATGCCACAGCCGCTAAACAATAGAACGGCTGCTATAGACATCAATATATAATTAGCTTTTTTCTGCATATTTCATTAATTCTAAAAAATGACTAGTCCTGAATTACCTCTCTTCATCGTCGTCTTCTATCCTGCGCTTTGGCATCACCCGTTCTTCAATTACCTGAAAAACCATAAACAATACCGGCACAACAAAGAGCAAAGCCAATGTACCGACCAGCATACCTCCTACTGCACCAACTCCCAATGAACGGTTTCCGTTAGCACCGGCTCCTGATGCAACAATAAGAGGGAATAAGCCTATAATCATAGTCAGGGCAGTCATCAGGATAGGACGCAGACGAACACCAGCTGCCGAAATTGCAGCCTGTGCGATAGACATTCCTTGTCTGCGGCGTGAAGAAGCATATTCAGTAAGCAAAATAGCAGTCTTTGAAAGCAAACCAATAAGCATGATCAAACCAGTCTGCATATAAATATTATTCTCCAGTCCGAAACATTTCGCAAACAAGAAACTTCCCATCAGACCAAAAGGTACAGACAATATGACTGCCATAGGAATAAACATACTTTCGTATAAGGCACACAAAATCAGATAAACAAAATACAGATGACAAAAATGATAACCGTATTGCTTGAGCTTTGTGTTTCCTCGCGTGTGATACCACTAAATTCATAGCCATACCCAGTAGGAAGTGTCTGAGCGGCAACTTCCGCTATTGCATTGATGGCATCGCCCGTACTATATCCTTCTGCCGGCATACCATTGACCGGAATAGAGGTATACATATTGAAACGTGTAAGAGTTTCGGCCCCATAAACTTTTGTCAAGGTTAAAAACTGTCCTACAGGAGCCATCTCGCCACTGCTTGTACGAACAAACATATTGTTCAATGACTCTTTGTCAAGCCGGTAGTTTTTATCAGCCTGTATCATTACACGATAAAGTTTCGAGAAACGGCTCAGGTTTGAGGAATAATTACCTCCGATAAAACCTGAAAGCACTCCCAACACATCGGAAACAGTAATACCTGCACGTTTACATTTAGCCGCATCTACCTCAACCATATATTGAGGAAATTTGGTATCGAAAGTTGTATAGGCCATAGAAATTTCAGGGCGCTGGTTCAAAGCTGCAATAAAATCCTGACAATATTTCTGCAACGAGTTCACGTCACCTCCGGCACGGTCTTGTACATAAAGTTCAAAACCGCTTCCCATACCATATCCCGTAATAGTAGGCTGTGCAAATGCAAATAATTTAGCCGATTTTATATCTGCCGTACGTGCATAAATCTGAGCAAGAACTGCATTTATATTATCTTCCGGTCTGGTACGCTCATCCCAATGCTTCAGCTTGATAATAAGCATACCTCCCGAAGCAGCTTGTCCTTCCATCATACTATATCCGCTCACATTACTGTAAAGCTTTATTTGAGGAATTTCGCGAATACGTTCATCTATCTACTCCATAGCCTTTTTCGTCTGTGCAAGGCTACTTCCCGGAGGTGTGGTCACGTTCACGAATACAGTTCCCATATCCTCATCGGGTACAAGTCCTGTCTTGGTTGTACGAAGAAAGAATACCAGCAATACACAAGCTGCAGCCAGAGCAATCCATGCCAGCCATCTGCGATGCAAGAAAAAGGAAACTCCATTTTTATATTTCAATACCAACCTATTAAAAGATGCTTCAAAAGCCTGATGGAACCAGCTCGAAAAGCTGAGTCTTTCACCTGTCGTTTCATCCATATGAGGCGTCATGATTAAAGCACATAAAGCCGGGCTCAAAGTCAAGGAATTAATAGCAGAAATACCTACAGCAACCGCCATGGTAAGTCCGAACTGGGTGTAGAAGACCCACTGGTTCCTCCATAAAAGAGGTAGGAATAAACACAGCCATAAACACCAAAGAAGTGGTGACAATAGCTGCCGATATGCCATCCATGGCTGCAATAGTAGCTTTATACGGAGAACGGTAGCCTTCATCGAATTTTGCCTGGACCGCTTCCACCACAACTATAGCATCATCGCCCACCGTACCGATAACAAGTACCAGTGCAAAAAGGGTAAGCAAGTTCAAACTGAAACCGGCTATATAGAGAAACGCAAATGTACCTATCAGTGAAACGATAATAGATATAGAAGGTATAATGGTGGAACGTACACTTTGCAGGAAAAAATATACCACAAGGATAACCAAGATAATGGCTTCCACCAGTGTTTTTACGACTTCGTGTATAGAAGCGTCAAGGAAGTCTTTCGTACTCATCAGGTCGGTAAGTACCAAACCTTTCGGCAAATCCTTCGAAATCTCTTCAACCAGTTTGTCCACCTCTTTCACAATCTCGTTGGCATTGGATCCTGCCGTTTGTGAAATCATACAAGTAGCTCCAGGATGTCCGGCTATCTGGCTATTATAGCTATACGTCTGCGCACCAAGTTCAATCCGGGCTATATCTTTCAGACGAAGAACTTCTCCCGATGGAAGTGCCTTGATAACCATATTGCCGAACTCTTCTTCCGTTTCATAACGCCCACGATACTTCAGTGTATACTGAAACGTGTTCTCAGACTCTTCACCCAATGTACCCGTAGCTGCTTCTATATTCTGCTCATCAAGCAAAGCTGTCACATCACTTCACTGGGAACCAGATCGTATTGCGCCATAACCTGCGGATTCATCCAGATACGCATAGCATAGTCGCCACCCATCACATTGACATTTCCTACACCTGTAATACGCGACAAGCGAGGCTCAACATTTATCTGAAATAGTTATTTACAAAATTCTGGTCATAACTGTCATCTTCGCTATAAAGAGCCAGAATCTTTACCATACTGTTCTGGCGTTTCTCTACCGTAACACCAATCTTGGTAACTTCGGCTGGCAACACTCCTTCAGCTTCCGACACACGGTTTTTCGTATTAATGGTTGCCATATCCGGATCGGTTCCCTGCGAAAAGTAAACCGTAATGGAAGCCGAACCGTTATTGGTAGCAGTAGAAGTCATGTATGTCATGTTCTCCACACCATTTATAGCCTCTTCCAAAGGAGCAATCACACTTTTCTGCACAGTTTCAGCATTGGCTCCGGTATAAGTTGCCGAAACCGTAATGGTAGGCGGAGCAATATCCGGATATTGTTCCATCGGCAAATTGGTAAGCCCGATAATTCCCAGCATCAGTATGAGTACAGAAATCACACATGACAGGATGGAACGATCAATAAATGTTTTCAGTTTCATAATAGTCCTCCTTCCATTATTGTCTGCCTACCGGAGAAGTAGCAACCTGTGTATTTTCCTGAATCAGTCCGGCTCCTTCTGCAACAATTGTTTCCCCCTGCTGCAAACCGTCTTCTACAATATATTCCTTTCCGTTATTCAAAGGGAATACGGTAACCTGTGCCGATTCAGCCTTGCCCTCACTATTTACTTTATATACATAAACTCTGTCTTGTATTTCGAATGTTGCTTCCTGAGGAATGACAAAAACATTTTTCTTGACATAAGGGAAGATGATGGTCGCCGTACTTCCATTACGCAACATTCTTTCCGGATTCAGAAATACTGCACGTAAAGTAATTGCTCCGGTTTCTGTATCAGTAGTTCCACTGATAGCATCAATCTTTCCTTTATGAGCATACATACCTCCATCACTTAAACGTAACTCCACTTCCGGCATTTCCTCAAGTGCCTTATCCATTGTGCCATATTGTCGAGTCAGTGATAAAATCTGCTGTTCAGTCATAGAGAAATAAACATATATCTCCTCATCGTCTGATACAGTCAGCAACGGAGTTATAATGGAAGAATTGACTAATGCTCCCACACGATATGATGACATACTTGCCACTCCATCAACGGGACTTTTTATGACAGTGTACGAAAGATTATTTCTTGCGTTGATTTCTTCAGCCTTAGCCTGTGCCAGTGTAGCCTCAGCTTCCAGCAAAGAATTCTGGGCTGTCTGTCAATCGAAATCGGAAACGACATGTTCCCTGAACAATTCTTCTTTGCTTTCTGCCGTAAGGCGAGCTGTAGCAACAGCAGCTTCTGCACTTTTCACATTCGCTAAAGCTGTCTGTAAAGCCGACTGATAAGGAACCTGATCAATAATAAATAAGGTTTACCCTTTAGTAACCTTAGCACCTTCGTTTACACAAATGTCTGTAATGGTTCCACTTACTTGTGGACGAATTTCTACACTCTGCCTTCCATTGATTACGGCTGTATAAGAGCTAGTCAATGTCTGGTCTGTTTTTTCTACTGTTATCAGCTTGTATTCGCTTCCTCCCTGCTGACCTACCGGTTGGCTGCATGCTGTAAAAAGCAATGCCAAAGAGAAAGAGGCGAAACTCATCGGTAAAAACAATCTATTCATTTTGCCTTTCTTTTTTTAGTTAAAATCCGGCGTAAAGTTAAAAGGCTGTATCAGTAAAATATTTGTCCCAAACCGAAAGATACTTGCCCAAAACCGACGTTTAGGAATTTTTCTGTTTACAAAACATAAAACACTTAAAAACCCTTTTTACGATTGAAATATATCCGTATTTTTATCGCGCTCAAAAACGTTCACAAAATGAAAAAAATGTATTATTTCGCAATGGATAAACAATGAAGCTATATTAAAAAAGCAGGTAGAAGAACTGGCTGCAAACGATAAAATGGCAATTCTGAAACTAAAAGGAGAAAAGGTATTGTGCTCCAATCAGCTGGAAGAATCGCATCCTGCCTTTCTTTTTCTAGCGAAAGGAAAACTAAGCTTTAAAGTTAATGGAGATTATATAGAAATTCATGCTCCTGCACATATAGATTTCATACTTATTCATCCGTGGAGTAATATGAAAACCAGCAAAGACTTTGAAGGATACTTTATCATGACGGAACAAAGCTTTTTTGTCAGGATATCGGAAAGCATACGCTCTAAATTTGTAGGACTTATTTATCAATACGCACACAGACCTTTTGTTTCTCTTAATGAACAAGCTGTACAAAGAGTACATCTTTTTATAGACATGCTGACCAATATCATCACGCAACCTGAATATCATTTCCGCTATGAAGCTATGGAAAATATGTTGCGTATGTTTCAGCTGGAAGTATGGAATACGGTATTCAGTCTATATAAGAATGAAACTACTGATGAGCAGCATTTATGGAGTGACATTCTTTCACTTTTTCTACACCTGGTACGTACAAACTGCCGGTTTCACCATGACGTAAAGTGGTATGCCAATCAATTGTGTGTCTCGTCTGACACACTTTCTGCAAAGGCCAGAAGAATGTACGAAAAATCAGCCAGCCAGATTATAGATGAATATTTATTAATAGAAGCCAAAGCCTATCTGCAAAATCCGGCTCATTCGATACAGAATGTGGCAGAGCTACTTTCTTTCTCTGACCAGGCCGCTTTCTGTAAATTCTTCAAAAGATGCTGTGGCATATCTCCCAGTGAATTTAAAAAAGGGAAACAATAAAAAACCGCTATCAATGTTTGACACACTGATAGCGGAGGACTTATAAGCAGAAATAATATACCAGAATTATTTCAAACGAGCCAATGTTTCTTTAATACGACGCATAGCTTCTACGATATTTTCATCAGAAGTAGCATAGCTCATACGAATACATTCAGGAGCACCGAATGAAGTACCACCTACACATGCTACATGACCAACTTCCAACAGATACATTGCCAAGTCGTCAGCATTATTGATAACACAGTCACCGTCTTTCTTTCCAAAGAATGAATCACATTTCGGGAATAAATAGAAAGCACCTTGAGGGAAGTTTACTTCGAATCCCGGAATTTCTTTTGCCAGTTTCACAATGAGGTCACGACGGCGTTCGAATGCTTTACGCATTTCTTCTACCGGAGCCTGTGTTCCAGTATAAGCAGCTTCAGCAGCTTTTTGTGAAACAGAGCAAGGTCCTGAAGTATATTGTCCCTGCAATTTATTCACACCTTTTACAATCCATTCTGGTCCGGCAATGAAACCAATACGCCATCCCGTCATAGCATAAGCTTTAGACACACCGTTTACAATAACTACACGGTCTTTAATTTCTGCAAACTGAGCAATGCTCTGATGTTTGCCGATGTAGTTAATGTGCTCGTAAATTTCGTCAGCAATAACAATAACACGTTCGTGTTTAGCCAACACTTCTGCCAATCCTTTCAGTTCTTCCTGTGAATATACAGAACCAGTCGGGTTAGAAGGAGAACAAAGTATCAGTGCACGAGTTTTAGGAGTAATAGCAGCCTCAAGCTGTGCCGGAGTAATTTTAAAATCTTGATCAATACCAGCACGTACAATAACAGGAGTTCCTTCGGCAAGCTTCACCATTTCCGGATAGCTAACCCAATAAGGAGCAGGCACGATAACTTCATCACCTTTATTGATTAAAGCCATGATTGTGTTGCAAACAGATTGTTTTGCACCGTTTGCACAACTAATCTGAGCAGCAGTATATTCCAAACCGTTCTCATTTTTCAGTTTAGCAACGATAGCATTACGCAAAGCTGGATATCCGGCTACAGGAGAGTAACGTGAATAGTTTTCATCGATTGCTTGCTTTGCAGCTTCTTTTATATGGTCGGGAGTATTGAAATCGGGTTCACCGACACTTAAATTAATAACATCAACACCTTGTGCTTTAAGTTCACTACTTTTTTGTGACATAGCCAATGTCGCCGAAGGTGACAAGCTATTCAAACGATCTGATAGTTGATTCATTGCCTTTGTTTTATTTAGTTCAAAATTTTATACAAAATAAGTCGTTTTCTTTCAAATAAAAAAGAATTTATCTTACTTTCTGTCACCGAGCAAGCGCAACAGATACAAAAACAAGTTGATAAAATCGAGGTATAAAGTCATCGCTCCCATTAAAGCTATCTTTTGTGTTGTCTCATTTACCTCTATATTATCTGCAGTAAGCAACTGTTTGATCTTTTGTGAATCGTAAGCAGTCAGCCCGACAAAAAGTAATACTCCTATACAGGAAATAATCAGGTCCATCATCGAGTTATGCAGAAACATATTTACTACCGAAGCAATAATGATACCTATAACTCCCATGATACACAAACTTCCGATACGAGTAAGATCTTTCTTCGTAACATATCCGAAAAGAGCCATCACCCCAAATGTGCCTGCAGTAACAAAGAAGGTAGTGGCAATGGAACTCATGGTATAAATCAAGAATATAAATGCCAATGTCACACCATTCAATATAGAGTAAACGATAAACAGGACAGTAGCAGTAGTAAAAGACATCTTATTAATTCGGGCAGACAAATACCATACTAGTCCTAATTCTGCTATAATCAGTCCCCAGAAAGCCATAGAGTTCTGCATAATTACAGACAAAAGTGTATACGATTTGGCTACATACATAGATACGAATCCTGTAATAACCAAAGCAAGAGTCATCCATGTGTACACACTACGCATTAAAGCAGACTGCACAGCCTTAGAGGCATAAGTCTTTACTAAATTATTTGTTTCCATAATAATAAAAATTACTTGTTAAAATGTAAGGTATGACCCATACGGTCTTTTTTAGTATGGAGATAACGCTCGTTGTATTGATTTGGAGTTATCTCGATTGGTACATTTTCTACAATTTCCAATCCATAAGCTTCAAGTCCTACACGTTTTACCGGATTATTGGTAAGTAAACGCATTTTATGAATACCTACTTCACGCAAGATTTGAGCACCAACTCCGTAATCGCGTTCATCAGCCTGATGGCCCAGACAAATATTAGCGTCTACAGTATCCATGCCTTCTTCCTGTAGCTTGTATGCTTTCATCTTTTCCATCAAACCGATACCTCTACCCTCTTGGATAAGATAGATAACAGCTCCTTTTCCTTCCTGGTCAATCATCTGCATAGCCTTATGAAGCTGGTCGCCACAATCACAACGCAATGAACCGAAAATATCACCGGTTGCACATGAAGAATGAACACGTACCAATACAGGTTCATCAGGAGTGAACTGTCCTTTAATCAAAGCAACATGTTCCAATCCATTACTTTTCTGACGGAACGGTATAAGACGGAAATGTCCAAACTCTGTAGGCATATCTACTTCTACACCTTTTTCTACCAATGACTCCTGTTTTAAGCGGTAAGCAATCAGATCGGCTATAGAAATAAGTTTAAAGCCATATTCGTCTGCCATTTTGCGAAGTTCCGGAAGACGGGCCATTGTACCATCTTCATTCATTACTTCCATCAAAGCACCTGCTGGATATAACCCGGCAAGTTTTGCCATATCAATACATGCTTCAGTATGTCCGGCACGACGTAATACTCCTTTATCTTGTGCATACAACGGATTAATGTGTCCAGGACGTCCAAATGTTTCTGGTGTAGAAGCAGGATCGGCAAGAGCACGAATAGTAGCAGCACGATCGACAGCCGAAACTCCTGTGCTACAGCCTTCCAGTTTATCGACTGTAACGGTAAACGGTGTTCCTAAAACAGAAGTATTATTCGAAACCTGATGTGGCAAATCCAATTCCTTACAACGCGAAATAGTAATAGGTGCACAAAGTACTCCTCTGGCATGCTTCAGCATGAAATTAACTTTTTCCGGAGTAATCAACTCTGCAGCGATAATCAAATCACCTTCATTTTCACGGTCTTCGTCATCAACGACAATAACGAACTCACCCTTACGGAAATCTTCTATCGCTTCTTCAATGGTATCTAATTTAATTTTATTCATAATGCTATTTTTGTAAATATAATTGTTGTTTTTCTATTTGCTCTATTATACTTTGGTTGGTTTTTATAATCACTCTCAAGTCCTTTTCCAGACGAAGCCTGTATCGCCAGATATTCAGATAAAGCAATAATCCGGCTGGTACAATAATACCAAACAGCAGATTCAGCCATCGACTATCGAACAAGCTCTTATGTGCTTTAACTGACAAGAAAGGATAATTGTTCATCAGATTCAGCAAAACAGCATCTTTAGTATTTGAAAGCTCTTCAATAAGCGCTTCCATTTTTTTACTAATTTCAGCTATTGCATCATCATGCTTGTTATTAGTAAAAATCTGAATGTAATTAGGCATTCCTTTCAATCGATGAGTTTCCAGATATGTCTGACAGTCTTTACTTATCTCATCCAATATTTCAATATCTTTTGCATACTCAGGCGTATGAATAATAACCTCTTTCTTAAACATATGTCTAGACTGACGTATGCCTAACAACTTTCTGAAGAAAGCTGCATAAACGTCTAAGTTAAACACAACAGAGTCTTTATTTGACTTATAGGTAAAAAATGCTCCCAAGGGGGCTAAGACTATTGTACTCATCCAAGTACCTAAAACGATATTCATTTCCCCACTCTTTGCAACACGGGTTGCTCCAGAGTCGATAATATAATAGATGACAAAGATCAATACAGAAATAACAACCGGCATTCCAAGTCCTCCTTTTCGGATAATAGCTCCTAAAGGTGCTCCGATAAAGAAGAATATGATACATGCCAAAGATAAAGTTATCTTTTTATGCCAGTCTGAACGGTGAGAGCGAATGCTGTTGTCTGTATCTTTGGTAAGGAAACTCTTCATATCCCAATCTGTAGACAACGACTTCACCCGATTCTCTGTTGTTGTCAGCACCTTTAACTTTTCCTGTGAAGTCATCGAATTGTAAATACTGTCTGTATTGATAACAGCAATATTCTCGGTTTTTATTTTTACAGAATCTGCCGGAGTCAGAACAGCTCCCCGGTAGGTGGTAGACATAATATCGCTATACATAGAACGTCCTACACTATCGGCATGCGTTGTAAGTGAGTCTATGGCAACAGATATTTCGTGCATATTCTTAATATCCGAACGACGGTCAAGAAAACTTCCGTCCACCATATTAAACTCCGAACTAAACTGAATCAATGTATGCTTTTCCTTGAAAGTTTCCCGTCGATAAGGTACGTTACGAGAAATAACAGACTGTGACTTCAGATTTTCAAACTGCTCACCATTATACAGATGCAGGAACAGATGTTGCTTGTCTGCTGTCAACTCCAGTTTTCCTTCTGCTGCCCAAATGATATGGGCATTTTCAAAACCATCTGAAAAATTATAAATCAAAATATCTTTCAGCAGACCAGTCTTACGATCTTTATGCTTTACATAAATATTATATCCATCGATATCACTATAGAAAACACCTTCCGGAATATCAACTTCCGGTGATTTTTGTTTCATGGAAACCAACAATGTCCATAATTGCTTTTGAGCACGTGGACCGATAATATTCTGGAAGAAAAAAGACATTCCCCCCAAAAACACACAAAACAATACAACCGGACGGATTATACGTAATAAGGGAATACCCGCAGCTTTCATTGAAAGCAATTCATAACGTTCTCCAAAGTTACCAAAAGTCATCAATGCAGCTAACAGGATAGCAAGAGGAAGAGACAAAGGTATAAGGGTTAATCCTGAATAAAAGAAAAACTGTGCAAGTACATTAATCTCCAATCCCTTCCCCACCAACTCATCTACATATCTCCATAAAAACTGCATCATGAAGATAAATAAACAGATGAAAAAAGTTCCCGCAAAGAGCAACAAAAAGCTCTTTAATACAAATATATCAAGTTTTTTTATGCGTAGCATTCCTTATATTATCATTATCAGCGCACAAAAGTAGCATAAAAAACGGAGAGGTAATGATGTTTTTACATTATTTTTGGAATTATACCCCACATATCCTTCTTAAAATTTCTATTTGAGAATTCCACAGGTTTCTGGTATCTTCTTCTTCACCCGGAATTGCAAAATCGGTAACTTTCAGGAGATGATCTTTAGTAAGTTCATTATAATGAATTTTCAGCTCAAAATATGTTTTGGGATCATCATCTATCCAATGAAAACGAATGAAGGATTCTGTACGCTGATTAAGAATTTCAGCATTACGTGTTTCTGTTTTCCCCCATTTGAAGGTATAAGTCTTATTTATTTTTGAAACATTATCAGCAAACCATCTCTGCAAACCAGAAGGAGTACTGATAGCCCCCCATAAAATACTTCCTGAAGCTGGATTGAGTGGATACTCAATACGTATTTTCTTTTTCATAGATTCCATACTATTGTTTTATTAAGGTATTAAAGATTACGGAGGCAAAATAAACTATTTTTTTCATATACTAGATAACGAAAGATATTTTTTTGCCAAATGACTCGAAAAAATCTTTACAGACTAAAGAAATACACATAAAATCCCCAAAAAATGCTCAAGCATCTTGCACAATTCAAAAACTTAACTTACCTTTGCACCCGCAAACGAAAAACAAATGGCGGGATAGCTCAGCTGGTTAGAGCGCATGATT
>ERZ780214.643-NODE-643-length-14673-cov-2.25181_pt1 | contig 14673 bp, 9 predicted proteins | sample MGYA00510976_ERZ780214 | MGnify/ENA primary metagenome ERZ780214 (study PRJEB29588, sample SAMEA2154920) | human gut metagenome | biome: human gut; feature: human-associated habitat; material: faeces | place: Denmark | collected 2008/2010 ... | reverse complement strand
ATGGAGTGTCCATTCTTCCGGTAGACAGTGAACATAGTGCCATTTTTCAGTCTTTGCAGGGAAACGAAGAAAATCCGATCAGTAAAATCCTTCTTACCGCATCCGGAGGACCGTTCCGGGGCAGAAAGAAGCAGGATCTGCTCCATATACAGGTGGAAGATGCATTAAAGCATCCGAACTGGTCCATGGGACACAAGGTGACCATTGATTCTTCGACACTTGTGAACAAAGGGCTTGAGGTTATGGAAGCAAAATGGCTGTTTGGCGTACAACTCGAACAGATTGAAGTTGTCGTGCATCCGCAGAGTGTCATTCATTCTGCTGTGGAATATGAGGATGGTGCAGTGATTGCGCAGCTTGGAACGCCGGATATGCGTCTGCCGATTCAGTATGCACTGTATTACCCAAAGCGGAAACATTTATCCGGGAAGCGTCTGGATCTTTTTGCTCTTCGTGACCTTACGTTTGAGCGCCCGGATACGGATACCTTCCGTGGGCTTTCCCTGGCATATGATGCTGCCAGACGGGGAGGAAATATCCCAACGGTTTTTAATGCCGCAAATGAAAAGGCAGTGGCAATGTTTCTGGACAGAAAAATCGCTTATCCGGAAATTACGGAAATGATTGAAGCTGCAATGGAAGAAGTCAGCTATATCGCACATCCGGATTTAGAGCAGATCTTAGAGACAGAGCAGGCAACATATGAATATATAGGGGGCAGGTGGTAAAAAAAATGAAAATTGTATCATTTCTTATCGCATTTGTAATATTTAGTATTGTAATTTTATTTCATGAACTGGGGCATTTTTTGCTTGCAAAGGCAAACGGAATCCGGGTAAATGAATTTTGTTTCGGCCTTGGACCGACTATCTGTGGGATACAAAAAGGCGAAACCAAATACTGCATTAAGGCATTTCCGTTTGGAGGAGCCTGCATGATGGAAGGGGAAGACGAAGATTCGACGGACAATCGTGCATTTGGTAAAAAGCCGGTATGGGGACGTATGAGCGTCGTATTTGCAGGACCTTTTTTTAACTTTATTCTTGCATTTATTTTCGCGTTTATCCTGATGAGCTGTGTGGGATATGATAAGCCGGTTCTTTCCGGGGTAATGGAAGGATATGCCGCAGAAAAGGCAGGTCTTCAGGAAGGGGATGAGATTATCCGGATGAATCATTTTTCGGTTCATTTCAGCAGAGAAATCACTGCATACGGAACATTTCATTCCGGGGAAACCATTAAAGTCACTTATGCAAGGGATGGGCAGAAACATACGACAACACTGGTTCCGAAACTGGATAAAGAGACCGGAAGATATCTGTACGGATTTCAGACCATGGGAAATGTCCGGGTAAAGGGAAACGTGCTCACAAACTTAAAAAACAGTTTTTATGAGGTGCGATACTGGATTTATACCACTATCCAGAGTCTGAAAATGCTTGTGACACGTCAGGTATCTCCAAACGAACTGAGCGGACCGGTCGGTATCGTAAAATCAATCGGAGACACCTATCAGCAGTCTGTAAAAAATGACGGGTATTACTATGCACTTTTGAATATGCTCAACTGGACGATTCTTTTATCTGCGAATCTGGGCGTTATGAATCTGCTGCCGCTTCCGGCACTGGACGGAGGCCGGCTGTTATTTCTGATTATTGAGGCGATCCGCAGAAAGCGGATTGATCCAGACAAAGAAGGCATGGTAAATCTGGTTGGTATTGTATTGTTGTTTGGACTGATGTTTATTGTTATGTTCAATGACATTCGAAAACTATTTATCTAAGAGGCTAGAGGCGTTATGATGGAGAGACATATCACAAAGGAAGTACAGATTGGAAACAGATGGATTGGAGGAAATCATCCGATTGCGATTCAGTCTATGACAAATACAAAGACAGAGGATGTGGAAGAGACGGACAAACAGATTCTTGATGTTGCGGCAACGGTGGCACAGATTAAGCAGCTGACAAAAGCCGGTTGTGAAATTATCCGCTGCGCGGTTCCCACCCAGGAGGCAGCTGCGGCGCTGACGGAAATCAAAAAACAGATTACCATCCCGCTGGTTGCGGATATCCATTTTGATTACCGGCTTGCGATTGCAGCCATGGAGCACGGTGCGGATAAAATTCGTATCAATCCCGGAAACATTGGAAGTCGTGAGCGTGTAAAAGCGGTTGTGGATGTGGCAAAAGAGCGCCGGATTCCTATCCGTGTGGGCGTCAACAGCGGATCTTTAGAGAAGGGTCTCGTGGAAAAATACCATGGTGTGACCGCAGAGGGAATTGTGGAGAGCGCAATGGATAAAGTGAAACTGATCGAAGATATGGGCTATGATAATCTTGTGATCAGTATCAAATCCTCGGATGTCATGATGTGTGTCAAAGCACATGAGCTGATCGCAAAACAGACGGATCATCCGCTGCATGTGGGAATCACAGAGGCGGGAACACTGATCAGCGGGAATATCAAATCCGCAATCGGTCTGGGACTGATTTTAAACCAGGGAATCGGGGATACCATCCGTGTTTCTCTGACTGGGGACCCGTTGGAAGAGATTAAATCCGCAAAACTGATTCTTCGTACCCTCGGATTTCGCAAAGGGGGCGTGGAAGTGGTTTCCTGTCCGACCTGCGGAAGAACCCGCATTGATCTGATCGGGCTTGCCAATCAAGTAGAAACGATGGTTTCGGAATTTCCGCTTGATATCAAAGTGGCGGTAATGGGATGTGTGGTAAACGGACCGGGAGAGGCAAAGGAAGCCGATATCGGGATTGCCGGAGGTGTCGGCGAGGGTCTGATTATCAAACATGGAGAAATTTACAAAAAGGTACCGGAAGCAGAACTTCTGCCGGCACTGCGTTATGAATTGGAACATTGGAGTGAAGACTGATGTCAAAAGCATTTCGTGAAGCCTTTCCGACACTGAAACTGGAGGAAGAACTCGAAGGGCTGTTAGATACAACTGAAGTGACAAAAATAAGTGCGAATCATGAACATACTCATATTCGCATTTATTTGCGTGCAAAAAGACTTATTTTCAAAAAAAACATATGGAAACTTGAAAAAGCGATTACCGAACAGATTTTTCAGAACCGGGCCATACAGGTAAAGATCATAGAGTCTTATGAGCTTTCCGAACAGTATACCCCGAAGTCTCTGATAGAGGTGTATAAAGACAGTATTTTAGATGAACTGAATGCCTACAGTGTGCTCGAATACAATCTGTTGCGGACGGCGGACATGGAATTTCCGGAAGAGGACCGTCTGATTCTGACGATGGATGAGACTATTATTGCCAAAACCCGTACGGATGAGATTATCGAATTTTTAGAGAAAGTGATCTGTGAGCGCTGTGGAATGAATCTGAAAATATTTCCACAATACCGGAAACCGCAGGAGAGCAAATACCGGAAAAATTCCGAAGAACAGATCCGGCAGAAAGTGGCAGGAATTGTTGCGCGGACGAAGCTGGTTATGGAAGGAAAATCCCAGGAAACGGAAGAAAAAGAGAAAACTGTCGAAACAGAAGAAAAAACAAAGACAATTGCAAAAACGGCAGGAAATCGTGCAGACACTTCAAAAAATGGTACAAATTATGCAAAACCAAAGCAGAAGTTTGAAAAGCGGGGAGAGTTCCGCCGGAAATTCGAGTCGGATAACGGCAAAAAATCCATGAATCCGGATGTAATATACGGAAGAGACTTCGAAGAAGAGAGCATGGAGATTGAGAAGATTGACGGACCGATCGGAGAGGTTGTGATCCGCGGAAAGATTCTGTCGGTAGATACCCGTGAGATCCGCAATGAAAAGACCATCATTATTTGTTCCGTGACTGATTTTACCGATACGATTGTTCTTAAAATTTTTGCGAGAAATGATGATGTACCGGAGCTGTTAAAAGAAATCAGCGGGGGAAAGTTTGTGCGTGTCAAAGGTGTTGCAACCATTGATAAGTTCGACAGTGAACTTACCATCGGTTCTATCGTCGGAATCAAGAAATGCGCCGATTTTACAACGGTCCGTATGGATACCAGCGTAGAAAAACGCATAGAGCTGCACTGCCATACCAAAATGAGTGATATGGATGGCGTTTCAGATGTCAAGGATATTGTCAAGCGTGCCATGAAATGGGGGCATAAGGCGATTGCCATTACCGATCACGGGGATGTGCAGGCGTTCCCGGATGCCAATCATACCGTACCGTCCGATTCGGATTTTAAAGTCATTTACGGCGTGGAGGCATATCTGGTCGACGATTTAAAGGGGATGGTGACGGACAGCCAGAACCAGGATCTGGATGCAGATTATGTGGTATTCGATTTGGAGACAACCGGATTTAGTCCGGAGACCAACCGCATTATAGAGATCGGGGCGGTGAAGGTGCAGAACGGAAAGATCGTGGACAAATTCTCAACGTTTGTCAATCCACAAGTGCCGATTCCGTTTCGGATTGAGCAGCTGACGTCGATCAATGATTCCATGGTGATTGATGCACCTGTCATTGCAGACATTCTTCCGGAATTTATGAAATTCTGCGAGGGATGTGTTATGGTTGCCCATAATGCCGATTTCGATATGAGTTTTATCAAGAAAAACTGCCAAAGGCTGGATATTCCATGCAAGCCGACGATTGTGGATACGGTTGCCCTGGCGCGTGTCCTGCTTCCGAATCTGAACCGTTTTAAGCTGGATACGGTTGCAAAAGCGCTGGGCGTATCCCTGGAAAATCACCATCGTGCAGTGGATGATGCCGGATGTACGGCAGAGATTTTTGTGAAGTTTATTGAGATGCTCCGGGATCGCGGTATGTCTACCCTGGACGAAGTGAATGCAATGGGAACCTCATCGGTGCAGAATGTACAAAAGATGCCGACTTATCATGCGATCATTCTTGCCACCTGCGATCAGGGGCGGACAAACCTGTATAAGCTGATTTCGCTGGCGCATATCAAATATTATCACCGGCGTCCGAGGATTCCGAAGAGTGAATTTATCAGGTACCGGGATGGACTTCTGATCGGGTCTGCCTGCGAAGCGGGAGAGTTGTACCGGGCAATTTTAAATGGCCGTCCGGAGGAAGAAATTTCCAGACTGGTAAACTTTTATGATTATCTGGAAATCCAGCCGCTCGGAAACAATGCATTCCTTGTAAGAGATGAAGATTCTCCGGTTGCGTCCAATGACGATCTGATTGAGATCAATAAAAAGATTGTCCGGCTCGGTGAACAGTTCCATAAGCCGGTGGTGGCAACCTGTGATGTGCATTTTTTAGATCCGGAGGATGAAATTTACCGGAGAATTATCATGGCAGGGCAGGGATTTAAAGATGCGGATGAGCAGGCTCCCCTTTTTCTGCGGACGACGGAAGAGATGCTGAAAGAATTTGCTTATCTTGGAAGTGAAAAAGCAGAAGAGGTTGTTATTACAAACACAAACCGGATTGCGGATATGTGCGAAAAAATTTCTCCCGTTCGTCCGGATAAGTGTCCGCCGGTCATTGAAAATTCGGACCAGATGCTGCGTGACATCTGTTACAACAAAGCACATAAAATGTATGGAGATCCACTGCCGGAAATTGTGCAGGAACGTTTAGACCGGGAATTAAATTCCATTATCAGCAATGGGTATGCAGTGATGTATATCATTGCGCAGAAGCTGGTTTGGAAATCCAACGAAGACGGCTACCTGGTCGGATCGCGTGGATCGGTCGGAAGTTCTTTCGTTGCGACAATGTCCGGTATTACGGAGGTGAACCCGCTGCATGCGCATTATCTGTGCAAACATTGCCAGTACAGCGATTTTGATTCGGATCTGGTAAAATCTTTTTCCGGCCGAAGCGGATGTGATATGCCGGATAAGCTCTGTCCGCGCTGCGGAAAACCGCTTTCCAAAGAAGGGTTTGATATTCCGTTTGAGACGTTCCTGGGATTTAAGGGAAATAAAGAGCCGGATATCGACCTGAACTTTTCCGGAGAGTACCAGAGTAAGGCACATAAATACACCGAAGTTATCTTCGGGGAGGGACAGACCTTTAAGGCAGGAACGATCGGTACGCTGGCGGATAAGACGGCATTCGGTTATGTCAAAAATTATTATGAAGAGCGCGGCGTACATAAGAGAAATTGTGAAATTGACCGGATCGTACTTGGATGTGTCGGGGTGCGTCGTACTACGGGACAGCATCCGGGTGGTATCGTTGTTCTTCCGATGGGGGAACAGATTTATACATTTACTCCGATTCAGCACCCGGCAAATGATATGACGGTCGATATTACGACCACACATTTTGATTATCACTCGATTGACCATAATCTTTTAAAACTTGACATTCTCGGGCACGATGATCCTACCATGATCCGTATGCTGCAGGATCTGACGGGCGTAGATCCGACGCAGATTCCACTGGATGATAAGGCTGTCATGTCGCTGTTTCAGGATACTTCCGCACTTGGCATCACGCCGGACGATCTGGTGAACTGCCAGCTGGGGGCATTGGGTATCCCGGAGTTTGGTACAGACTTTGCCATGGGCATGTTAATTGATACACAGCCAAAAGAATTTTCGGATCTGGTGCGTATTGCAGGGCTGTCCCATGGTACGGACGTATGGCTTGGCAATGCACAGACACTGATTCAGGAAAAGAAGGCAACGATTTCTACCGCCATCTGTACAAGGGATGATATCATGATCTATCTGATCAGTATGGGACTGGATTCCGAGGAATCGTTTAAGATTATGGAGAATGTCCGGAAGGGAATTGTGGCAAAAGGAAAATGTGACAAATGGCCGGAATGGAAGCAGGATATGATCGATCACAATGTACCGGACTGGTATATCTGGTCCTGTGAGAAGATTAAGTACATGTTCCCGAAAGCCCATGCAGCCGCGTATGTTATGATGGCATGGCGCATTGCCTACTGTAAAGTGTTTTATCCGCTGGCTTACTATGCAGCATATTTTTCTATCCGTGCGACCGCGTTCAGTTATGAGCTGATGTGTCAGGGAAAAGAAAAACTGGAAGGATATATGCATGAGTACGAAAAGCGCAAGGACGAGCTCTCCAAAAAAGAGCAGGATACCTACAAAGATATGCGTCTGGTACAGGAAATGTATGCCAGAGGATTTGAATTTCTTCCGCTGGATATCTATAAGTCAGAACCGCATCATTTTCAGATTGTGGATGGAAAACTGCTGCCGGCGCTCAATACGATTGACGGACTTGGCGATAATGCGGCAGTTGCGATTGCAGAAGCGGCAAAAGACGGAATTTTTCTTTCCAAGGATGATTTTAGGGAACGGACAAAAGTATCAAAGACAACAATAGAACTGATGAGTGATCTGGGATTGTTTGGCGATATGCCGGAATCCAATCAGCTTTCCCTGTTTGATTTTGGCGCGTAATGTTATGGAAGTTTTGAAAAACAAAAGAGGAGGAACCGCATTTTTGGGTTCCTCCTCTTTTACAGTCTTATAAATTTATTTTTTGATAACGCCGGGATGGAAAGCGGTGAGTGTTCCCGGATGATCGGTCGGTGTACAGAACACTTCTTTTGTCTTAAAATCGGTAAAATAGATGTAACTGGAAGTGACGTTGATATTGGAGTAATTGCCCTGTGCCAGTTCCTGATATCCACTGCCGTCATTTTTGATCATACAAAGGGCCGGATTGTCTTCGGAATAGCGCTGATAAAAAATACTGCTTCCGTATACATTGTAGAGATCCAGACTGTCCTTGGTAAGTGTAACCGGATGACCGGATTTCATATTGGTATGTACCAGGGCGTTGTTCTGATCCACATCCATATAATAGACATTGTCATCACTGGTTACAATCGGTTTGAAAGAATTACATTCATAGACTTTGCTTAAACTGTCACTGGCGGTATCCAGCTGATAGATGGCACCGTCACTTTCGGTTCCGCTGGTATAAATATACTGACCCAGCGTGCTGCATGTAAAAATGTAAGGCGAATATACTTTTTTGCGTCCTTCGCCATCGATTCCGATCTTGTAAAGCGTTGTAGCATCCTTGTCATCATAGTGCAGATAATAAATGTAGTTTCCGACAAGCGAGGCATACAGGCAGGGATCTTTGTCTAAAATTTTAGTGTTTTCTCCATTCTGGTCAATTCTGCACAGACTGTTTCTTGCGTAGGAGAAGAAATCAAATCCGGTTCCATTATTTTCATTATTGCGTACATAGTATACATAATGGTCATCGGCGTTGATATACATGACACGGTCATAACTGAGTTTTTTCAGATGATTGCCGTTTGTATCCATGGAATACAGCCGGTAATCGTCATCCGGATTGGCAAAATAAACGGTTCCGTTTTTCTCACAAAACAAGCCGGCATTGTAAAGGTTTCCGGCAGTATTTCCGTTGACATAGCTTGTGTTGTATTTGATCTTACTTTTCTGATGGCTGTAAAAGCCCAGTCCTGCAAATACTACGACCAGAACAGCAATTATAATTATGGGCAAACGTTTTTTCATAATATCGAGTCCTCCTTGGTAAGTTGTATCTTGCCTTTTATACCTTTGTGTTATAAAATTTTATCATAAATCATGAAGGAGCGCTATATGAAAGATTTACTAGATATCCGAAAAGATATTGATAAAATTGACGAACAGATCGTAAAACTCTATGAGGAACGGATGAAACTGACCTCGGATGTGGCTGAATACAAAATAAATACCGGGAAGCAGATTTTTGACAAGGAGAGAGAGGAATCCAAGCTGGCAACGCTGCAGAAAAAAGCGGAAAGTGATTTTACCAGACACGGAATCCGTGAACTTTTTGAGCAGATCATGGCGATGAGCCGTAAGAAACAGTATAAACTGCTGACGGAGCATGGAATTATGCCTCCGCAGGAGTTTGAGCCGATTCACACGCTGGATTATTCCAATGCAAGGATTGTTTTTCAGGGACTCGAAGGTGCCTACAGCCAGCTTGCCATGGAACAGTTTTTTGGAGAAAACTGCAATAATTTCCATGTGGAGAGCTGGAAAGATGCCATGGAGGCCATTAAGAACGGGGAAGCGGATTATGCGGTACTCCCGATCGAGAATTCTTCGGCAGGAATTGTCTCGGAAAATTATGATCTTCTGGTGGAATATGATAATTATATTGTCGGGGAGCAGATCATCCGTATTGATCATGCACTTTTAGGACTGGAAGATGCGGATGAGAGAGATATCCGTACCGTGTATTCGCACAAACAGTCACTGATGCAGTGCAGTGAATTTCTGGACAGTCATGCGGACTGGGAAAAATTCAGTGTCAGCAATAATGCCGTTGCAGCCAAGAAGGTCAAAGAGGATGGGGAGATTTCCCAGGCGGCGATTGCCAGTGCAAAAAATGCCCAGATTTATGGGTTGAAAGTATTACGCAATTCCATTCAGAATAATAAAAATAATTCGACCCGGTTTATTGTTGTGACAGGGAAAAAAGTATATACCGATCAGGCAGACCGGATCAGCATCTGTTTTGAGATCAATCACGAAAGCGGTGCTTTATATCATGCACTGTCGCATTTTATTTATAATGGACTGAATATGACAAATATCCAGTCACGTCCGTTACAGAATAAAAACTGGGAATATCGTTTCTTTGTTGATTTTGAGGGAAGATTTGAGGATCATGCAGTGCAGAATGCGCTGCGCGGACTTCGGGACGAAACAATTGCATTCCGGATTCTTGGTACGTATTAGTCAGAATTGGTGAAAGAAGGTGGGCGTATGGCAATTCACACATTTGCAGCAATTTATATTGGCACATACGATGTGAGCCTGAAGGTATTTGAGTTTACAAACAGAAAAAAGTTTCATGAGGTGGATCACATCCGGTCCCGGCAGGAACTGGGAAAAGGCACTTATGGCACAGGGACAATCGGATATGAGCAGGTGGAAGAACTTTGTGAAACACTGGCGCAGTTTAAAGAGATTATGGAAAGCTACAAGGTAGACAGTTATGAAGTCTGTGCAGCAGCCGCACTCCGGGATACCACAAATGAGATATTTGTCCTTGACCAGATTTATCTTAGAACCGGATTCCGGGTAAAGGTGTTAAGCAACTCGGAACACCGTTTTATCAGTTATAAAGCGGTGGCTGGCAGTCCGGTGTTTGAGGAGATGATAAAGACGAGTGCAGCAGTCGTGGATGTCGGCGGGGCGAGTGTGCAGATCACATTATTCCGTGACGGGAAAATGATCACGACACAACACATGGAAACAGGCATTATGCGCCTGCGGAATCTGCTTGGAGACCGCGGATACTCCCTGAAAATGTATGAAAACCAAATTGAGGAATATGTCAATAAAAAACTCGAGGGATTCCGTGCCATGTATATGAATGCCCCGGTCGATTATCTGATCCTGATCAGTGACTATGCCGGCGGTTTGGTGAAAAAGATTGAGGAAAAAGGCGGAAAAAGCCGTCAGGTAAAGCTGGATAAATTCTCTAAATTTATCGATAAACTGCTCAAAAAAACGCTGGAGGAGATCACAGCGGAATTAAATCTTTCAGATGAGAGGGAACCGCTGATCATTCCGGCACTTGTGCTGTATAAAATGATGGCACAGAATGTGAATCCAAAAGAGGTATGGGTGCCGGGAGCAAACATTCAGGATGGTATGGCATTTGATTATGCACAGCACAATAAACTGCTGGCATCGACACATGATTTTGATGCGGATGTCATTTCGGCGGCCACATTTTTATCGGAGCATTACCACAGTTTTTCTCCACACATTCAGACACTTTCCAAGCTATCCATTAAGATTTTTGATGCGATGAAACAGGAACACGGACTTGGAAAGCGAGCGCGTCTGCTGCTTCAGGTGGCTACAATCCTGCATGACTGTGGAAAGTATGTCAGCTTTGCGGAAGCGTCGGAGAGTACGTATCATATTATCATGTCCTCAGAGATTATCGGTCTGACCCATCAGGAGCGCGAGATTGTTGCACAGATCGTGCGCTACAATACTCTTCCGCTGGATCCGTATGAGGAAGTCGCTGATGTATTGAGCCAGGAAGAGTATCTTTGTGTGGCAAAACTTTCGGCAATTCTTCGTGTGGCAAATGCGCTGGATCAGAGTCATAAACAGAAGTTTAAAAATATCCGGATCGCGGTAAGGGAGAGAAAACTCGTGATTACGGTCGAGGCATTTGAGGATATTGCACTGGAACAGGCATTGTTTGACGCAAAGACCTCTTATTTTGAAAATGTATACAGCATGAAACCTGTTTTAAAAGAGAAGCGTATTTATAACTATTAGATCGGAGGGCTTTTATGGACACAAAAATAGATTTTAAAGATCCGGCATATTATGAAAACCGTGAGCTCAGCTGGATTAAGTTTGACCAGCGTGTATTAAGTGAAGCAAGAGATAAATCCATTCCGCTTTTGGAGCGGTTGAAATTTGTCAGTATTACTTCTTCCAATCTGGATGAATTTTTTATGGTAAGGGTGGCATCCTTAAAGGATATGGTACACGCAAAATATAAAAAGCGTGATATCGCCGGAATGACCGCCACGGAGCAGCTTTCCGCCATCAATAAACAGGCGCGGGAACTGGTCAATATCCAGTACAGTACTTTCAGCCGTTCCCTGATGCCGCTTCTGCGTAAAGAAGGAATTTATCTTCTGGATGCACATGAGGATCTGAACGAGGAACAGGCGCGTTTTGTGGATCGCTATTTTATGGAAAATGTATATCCGGTACTCACCCCGATGGCAGTGGATGCGTCGCGTCCGTTTCCGCTGATTCGCAATAAGACACTGAATATTGCAGCACTTCTGACCGGAAAGAAAACGGAGGATGAGACTGTGTTTGCGACCGTGCAGGTGCCAAGTGTTCTGCCGCGTCTGGTACAGATTCCAAGCGAAGGGGAAACGAAGTCTTTCATTCTGCTTGAGCAGATTATAGAACGCAACATAGGCATACTGTTTTCCAATTACAAGGTATTGTGTGCGTATCCGTACCGGATCATGCGAAACGCAGATCTGACGATTGATGAGGATGAGGCATCAGATTTGCTGAAAGAGATTGAGAACAAATTAAAGATGCGTCAGTGGGGAGAAGTTATCCGTCTGGAAATTGAAGAGAAGGTAGATAAAAAGCTTCTGAAATTTTTAAAGACGGAGCTGAAAGTGTCGGATGAGGATATTTTTCAGATTGCAGGTCCGATCGATCTGACTTTTCTGATGAAAATGTATGGCATCGACGGGTACGATCATCTCCGCTATAAACCGTATACGCCGCAGCAGGTGCCGGAAATTACACCGGGAAGTGACATTTTTGCCGCAATCCGCAAAGGGGATATTTTTCTGCATCATCCATACGAAACCTTTGATCCGGTTGTGGATTTCATCCGGCAGGCATCCAAAGATCCGGATGTCCTGGCGATTAAACAGACACTGTATCGTGTCAGCGGAAATTCCCCGATTATCAGCAGTCTGGCACAGGCAGCGGAAAACGGCAAGCAGGTGTCGGTTCTGGTTGAGCTGAAAGCCCGTTTTGATGAGGAGCACAACATTGTCTGGGCGAAAAAACTGGAACAGGCAGGCTGTCATGTGATCTATGGTCTCGTTGGCCTTAAAACACACAGCAAGATCGCACTGGTGGTCCGCCGGGAAGAGGACGGAATCCGCCGCTATGTTCATCTGGGAACCGGAAACTATAACGATTCGACGGCAAAATTATATACGGACTGTGGAATCTTTACCTGCAAAGAGTCGATCGGGGAGGATGCCACAGCGGTATTTAATATGTTATCCGGATATTCCGAACCGCTGGCATGGAATGAACTGGTGCTGGCACCATACTGGCTGCGGGATAAATTTTTGCGCCTGATCGGCAGGGAAACAAAAAACGCGCAGCAGGGAAGAGAAGCCCGTATCGTGGCAAAGATGAATTCTCTCTGTGATCCGGGCATTATTGCGGCGCTGTATGAGGCATCTGCAAGCGGTGTAAAGATTGATCTGATCGTGCGCGGAATCTGCTGTCTGCGCGTCGGAATTCCGGGAGTGAGTGAGAATATCTCCGTGCGTTCTATTGTGGGAAATTTCCTGGAGCACAGCCGTATTTTCTATTTTTATAATGACGGCAATCCGGAAGTATTTATGGGAAGTGCGGACTGGATGCCGCGAAATCTTGACCGGCGTGTAGAGATTGTTTTCCCGGTGATTGAGGAGGAACTCAAAGAAAAAGCACTGCATATTCTGCATGTGGAACTGGAAGATAATGTGAAAGCGCGTGTGATGCAGCCGGATGGTACTTATGAAAAACTTGACAAGCGGGGCAAGGTTCTGATAAACTCACAGGAGCAGTTTTGTGCGGAGGCAAAAGCAGCAGTGCCGGATCAGAATCCGGGAAATAACCAGCGGCTGTTTATTCCGGCAGAACCGGCGGAATAAATTTACAGAAAACAGTTGACAATACCGTAATCAGGTGGTATAGTCAAATGGTTGTTAAGAAACAAGTAGAGTATCCACTCTCACCTAAGCGCAATCGGGCGACTTAGTGTTCATACTTTTAGCATGTTATATGAATGTTAGATGTAATAGTGGATAGTCTGCCTATCCACTATTTTTTATTGGAGGTACAAAACCATTAGCGAATTAATGATTAACGAACAGATCAGAGACAGAGAGGTTCGTCTGATCGGACCGGATGGCGAGCAGATTGGTGTTGTCTCATCCAGAGAGGCACAGAAAATTGCAATTGAAGCCGGTCTTGACCTTGTCAAGATTGCTCCGAATGCAAAGCCGCCTGTATGCAAGGTAATTGATTACGGTAAGTATCGTTATGATCTTGCACGTAAGGAAAAGGATGCAAAGAAGAAGCAGAAGACAGTGGAATTAAAAGAAATCCGCCTGTCACCAAACATTGACACCAATGATTTGAACACCAAGATGAACGCTGCAAAGAAGTTCCTCGCAAAAGGCAATAAAGTCAAGATCACACTTCGTTTCCGTGGTCGCGAGATGGCACATATGAACAGCAGTAAGCACATCTTAGATGATCTTGCTGAGCAGCTTTCCGATATCGCAGTAGTGGAAAAAGCACCGAAGATCGAGGGAAGAAGCATCGGTATGGTGTTGGCAGAGAAGAGATAACATTTATTAAGGAGGAATACACAATGCCAAAAATTAAGACAAACAGAGCAGCAGCAAAGCGTTTCAAAGCAACCGGAACCGGAAAGTTAAAGAGAAACAAGGCTTACAGAAGACATATCTTAACAAAGAAAACAACAAAGAATAAGAGAAATCTCAGAAAAGCAGCAATGATGGATCAGACAAACATCAAGAACATGAAGAAGATTTTACCATACATCTAAGATTTGTTAAGGAGGATATAGGAAATGGCAAGAGTTAAAGGCGGATTAGGCGCTAAGAAAAGACATAACAGAACTTTAAAGTTAGCAAAGGGATACAGAGGAGCTCGTTCCAAGCAGTATCGTGTAGCTAAGCAGTCCGTAATGAGAGCCTTAACAAGTTCTTATTCTGGACGTAAAGAGAGAAAGAGACAGTTCCGTCAGTTATGGATTGCTCGTATCAACGCAGCAGCTCGTCTCAACGGACTTTCATACAGCCAGTTCATGCACGGCTTAAAGTTAGCAAACGTTGACCTTAACCGTAAGGTATTAGCTGATATGGCTGGGGGGGG
>ERZ780214.625-NODE-625-length-14924-cov-49.3787_pt1 | contig 14924 bp, 6 predicted proteins | sample MGYA00510976_ERZ780214 | MGnify/ENA primary metagenome ERZ780214 (study PRJEB29588, sample SAMEA2154920) | human gut metagenome | biome: human gut; feature: human-associated habitat; material: faeces | place: Denmark | collected 2008/2010 ... | reverse complement strand
ACAATAGACCGATTGGCAGGGTTAAATATGCGCTAAACTAATTCCGCCAACAGGTTGAGTCGCATTCATGATACAACTATTACAGCCTTACACCATGCCATCATCAATCGCCATAATCCGTTGGTTGTGATGATTGACCTTAGTACTCAGTCGGTTGCCGGCAATATTTCAACGGTCAGTGATATAGTATATTATGAGACTTTGAAACAGTTGAACATCACCAAGTGTACCGACCAGAAGGTGATGTGCTTCGTCGATATGCTTCACAGCGAGGGGAAATATGAGGAATTCTGCCGCATCGTGAAGGAAGAGAAGCACAAGGACTGGGAAGTGGAACAGTGCAACGACTTGGCTGCGAATATGATTGCGGCAAGTCTTGCGCCAAGACTCTTGCCTGCCTATTTCCCTGATAGTGCCAGCTTCAAGAACATCAAGATGAACAGCGCCTTGAACGAGAAGGAACGTTTCAAGCGTCTTTATCAGCTGATCAAGGAAAAAACGGGAAAGGATAAGGTAATCTTTGTCTTGGATGAGGTAGGACAGTATGTGGCTTCCAATGTAGAGCTGATCCTGAATGTGCAGGGCATGATGCAGATTTTCAAGGATGAGTTCCGTGGAAATGTGTGGGTGATTGCTACTGCACAGCAGACTCTTACGGAGGACAATCGTCAGGCGCAACTCAATTCCAATGAGTTATTCCGTTTGAACGACCGTTTCCCTATCAAGGTGGATATTGAGGCTAACGACATCAAGGAAATTATCACCAAGCGTCTGCTGGGCAAGTCGCAGGAGGGCAAGGAATTCCTGGTTAAGCTCTTCAATCAAAACGAAGGCATCTTGAAGAATAATACCCATTTGGCTGTGCAGCAGCGTAGCATCTATAATCAGGTGCTTACAGAGCAGTCGTTTGCCGATCTCTATCCGTTCCTCCCGGTGCATATCGATATCCTGCTTTCGCTCTTGCAGAAGCTGGCAAGCCGCACGGGTGGTGTAGGTCTCCGTTCGGTTATCCGATTGATACGAGACATCTTGGTGGACAATCACTTGGCTGATGCTACCATCGGACAGCTGGCGGGGCCGGAATACTTCTATGATGTGTTGTCATCTGATATGCAGAAGAACTCAGCCAAGGAAATCGTCCTGGCTGCAGATAAGGCAGTACGTATGTACACAGGCAATGAACTGGCTGTGCGCATCTGTAAGACCATCGCCGTGATGCAGTTGCTTGACGACTTCAATCTGTCTTTCGACAACATCTGTGCGTTATTGAACAACAAGGTGAGCGAAACACTCGACCGCAACCGTGTGCGTGAGATTATTGACGAGATTTCAGGTTCCAACGAGCTTACCTTGCAGGAGGTGGAAGGCAAATACCAGTTTATGACCAATGCCATCTTGGGTATCCGTGAGGAACGTGGTAAGATTGTGCCTCGTGAAGTAGAGAAAGCCGAGGTGATGCAGGATATGCTGAAAGACTTGCTGACTCCTGCTCCTGCCGTGAATGTGTATGCGAGCAAGACAATCACCGCAGGTGTGGAACTGACAGAACGCAACCGTCCTTACACCATCTATAACACAACAAGTTTGAAGATGAATGTTCGTTTTGTCAATGGTGCGCATTTTGAGGAGACTCGCCAGCAGTTGCTTACAGAGAGTACCCGACAGGAAAATATGCGCACCCTCTATTGGCTCTGTACGCTTAATAAAGACAAGGAGGCTCTGCTGCAGGAGATTGTGAAATGCCAGAACATCCGCAACCGCCATCAGAACGAGACCAACAAGGAGATACAGGCTTATCTCCGTGCGCAGGGCGACATGGCAGAGGAGAAGAAACAGCTGTTGCTCCGTGCGCTCCGAGAGGCGCAGGCCAACAGCGAAATCATCTTCCGCGGCTCTCCACAGCAGGTGAATGCCGATACCTATAAGACGGTTGCCTTGAAGGGCATTGCCGAAAAGGTGTTTGAGAAATATCCGTTGGCTTCTGCCAATATGAAGAGCGATTGCGTGAACAAGCTTGCTTCGTATGGTGATGTTACCACCATTCCCGATTCGCTCAATCCGTTCAAGATTATCAAGAAGAACGACGGAACGATAGATGCCGCTCATCCGGCTTTGATGGAGATAAAGGATTTCGTGGCGTCTCGTTCTGAGGCTACGGGACAGGAACTGATGACCCATTTCGAAAGCATTCCGTATGGCTGGGCAAAGGATACCATCCGCTATCTGGTTGCCTTGATGCTGAAGGCTGGAAGCATACAACTTCGTGTATCGGGCAAGGACATCACCGTGTTTGGTGAGTCGGCAGTGGCTGCCATGGGCAATAACAATGCTTTTGGAAAGATAAGTATTTCTCTCAATACAGATGGAACTTTAACGGTTCCTGAACTGCTGAATGCGGCAAAGATACTGATGGGCGTATTGGGGGCTCCACGCACAGCTCCCGTCAAGGATCAGATAGCGCAGGCTGCCAACAAGCGTATCAAGTATCTGATGCCTAAGTGGAATAAGTTGGTGCCTAACTTCGAACATCTGCATTTGGCAGGATTGCATCAGCTGAACAAGGCAATAGTCTATGGCAATCGTATCTTGGAGAGTGAGGGCGGAGAGGCTGCTTACTTGTTGGGCAAGGACAAGGAATGTGAGAAGGCGTTCCGTTATGCGATGGAAATTGTGAAGAGCAATGAACAGTCGGCATTCGTAGAGCGTTTCCTTCACATGGAGATGCTGATGGATGAGGCTGAGAAACTGACTCCGCTGGAACAGCTTGCCGAATTCCGCAAACAGGTGAATGATGTGCGCCAGATGTATAATGGCTATGTGGCTAATCCTGATGTGCCTGGCATCGTATCGGACATTACTGATTTGAGCAGTCAGTTGGATGCCTATCTCCATCAGGCTTGTATCGAGTTCCAGACGCAGAGCAACAAACAGCTCAAAGAGAGCCGTGAACAGATCTTGGCACTGAAAGAGATGGAAAGTCTCAAGGATAACCAGCGTGAGCAAATAGATACTCTGCTGGGTGAATTGAGCATAGAGCGACGGGGCGACAGCATTGATAATTTGCGTGATATGGTAAACACCTATTCGGCGTTCTATTTGCCTCAAGGTATGGTGAACAGCATCGAAAACCGGGTGAAAGCTATGGCGGAATCCAATGCGCCTGCCGTTTCTGAGGAAACAACTACTACGGTGAATTCTCCTTCCGATACGCCTACACGTCTCCGTATGAAGGCAAGAATTACGTCGCGTGCTGATTTGCAGGCTGTTATCGACCAGCTCACACAGTTGTTGGACAAGGTGGGCGATAATTCGCCAGTAGAGTTTATTTTCTAATTTTTAGCTATTCTGAAAGAATAAAACGATATGATTTCTCAAAACGGAAAGAAGATAATAGAACGTTTTGTTTTGGCAGCCAAGAACCTGCTGATGCAGAACGTAACGGAAATGTTGCAGCAGTGGTATGGCATCTGGGCGGATGGACATACCATTGGTGTGGAGCAGTTGCCAAGTCAGGATACTGACATTGTGCATACTGCCCGTATGCTGCGCGACCGCTTGCAGCATCTGATGGCTGCTCTGCCTGATATGGATTCTGATTCCGACAAGGAGCGACAGGCTGTAGGTCAGCTGGTGGCTGAACAGGCTTTTACCCAGCTCAACCGTTTTTGCGCTCTTCGCATGTGCGAGGAGCGTGACTTGATTATGGAGAGTATTCGTGGGGGCTATGAGTCGGCAGGATTCATGGCTTATGATAGTATTGCCCAAAGTGTGGGTGCAAGCCGTTATGAGCGTTACCGCTGTTATCTGTTGAGCGTGTTCGATGAACTGAGCATCGAACTGCCGGCAGTTTTCGACCGTTTTTCACCGTTCGGTCTTCTTTTCCCTGATGAGAGTACATTGATGAAACTCCTGGAACTCATCAACGACAGTCAACTTTCTGCCTGGTTTGACGAGCAGAATGCTGTGACCGTGAATTTCTGGAAAGAGGACGAAACCTTGGGATGGATGTTCCAGGATTACAATTCCTTGGAGGAGCGCAGAAAGATGCGTGAAGCGAGCAGCAAGCCTCGTAACAGCCGAGAGATGGCGGTGCGCAACCAGTTCTTTACGCCTGAGTATGTGGTGCGTTTCCTTACCGACAATTCCTTGGGCCGTATCTGGTATGAGATGACCCGTGGTGAGAGCCGCATCGGTGAGGAGCAATGCCGATATATGATTCGTCGCCCTGGTGAGCCATTGGAAGAGCGCAAGCTGAAGGAGCCTACCGAGATTCTTTCGCTTGATCCCACCTGTGGTTCCATGCACTTTGGCCTTTATCTCTACGAGGTATATGAGTATATCTATATGGATGCCTGGGATCATCAGCCTTCGTTGCTTCAGAAATATCGTGAGGTACATACCCGTGAGAGTTTCCGTCGTGAGGTGCCTAAGCTGATATTGGAGAATAATATCTATGGTTGCGAGATAGATCCTCGTGCCTTGCAGATTGCCGCTCTCAGCCTTTGGCTCCGTGCGCAGAAGAGTTATAGCCAGATGGAGCTTGATGCAGCTGAGCGTCCTTTGATAACCCGGAGCAATTTGGTGTTGGCGGAGGCGATGCCTGGCAATAAGCGCCTGCTCAAGGGTTTGATGGATGAGTTTGACAAGCCGATGCAGCGTCTGCTTACCACCATTTGGAATAAAATGAAATATGTGGGCGAGGCTGGTCTGCTCTTTAAGATGGAAAAGGAAATCAGTGATGATATCGAATACCTGCGCAAGAACTGGAGCAAGGTGAACCAAAATCGTAATGTCAGCTTTTACGATTCTGAGGAGCGTCGTGCTGAGGTTATGGCTGCCAATGAGGCTCGTACAGAGCTGCGCCACCATAAGGATGAGTTTTTTGAGGAAATCGCAGAGCGTTTGCAAACTGCGTTGCAAGAGCTTTCTTCCCGATTGAGTGAGGAAGAAGGTTATGAAAATGCGCTCTTTTCTGAGGATGCCACCCGTGGCTTTGCCTTTATCGAATTGTGCCAGAAACGATTCGATTGCATCGTTATGAACCCACCGTTCGGAGAGGGAAGTGAGCATACCAGTCAGTATATGAATGCCAACTATCCTGCTTGGAGCAAGAATTTGGTGTGTGCTTTCTTCGATCGTATGCAGGAAATGCTGGATGATGAAGGCAAATTGGGAGCAATTTTCGACCGTACAGTAATGATTAAGTCGAGCTACGAGGCTTTCCGCCGCCGTAACCTTTGTGGTTTTATCACGGCTTGCGCTGATACGGGTTGGGGCGTATTGGATGCAAGTGTAGAGACTTCTACGTTGGTGCTGAATAAATTAAGCTCTGATGTGGAGGGCGTGTTTATGGATGTGCAGGACGTGAATCCTGAGGAAAAGGATGAGAATCTCTCAGTGTTGATAAGAACTTATAACAGAGGTGAGGATGCCAAGTGGATTTATGTGGCGAAGTCGGTGGAGTTTGATAATTTGCCGAATACTATAATTGGCTATTATCTTGATGAAAATATATTGAATATTTTTAAAAATGAGAGTTTGGAAGAACGTGGATTACCTGCCCGCCAAGGTAATTCATTTGTTTCACCAGATCGCTTTTTTAGACTGTTTTTTGAAGTAGAGCAACAGAAAGATTATTGTCACCTATATCATGGTGGTTCTTATACTTTACTTTACTATCCGTATAAAGAGCTTGTTAAATGGGAGAAAAATGGAGAAATTGTAAAGAACTCAACCTCAGTTTTGAGAAACCCTAATTATCAATTGTTTTTAGGTTGTGGCTATGGTAAACGTGGTGATATATTAGATGCCCATGTTCTAAAAAAGCGTATGTTCTTCACACATGAAGGACATGCAATATCTCGTATAGCTGTATCTGATGCTTATGTAGTTGATTCTTTCATAAATTCAATTATGGCTCAATACACGATAAATCAATATTGTGCTCAACATAAAGTAAATGGTTATGTGAGTCTTCTCCCTATGCCCGATTACGCCACTTGTCAATCCGACATTGAGCGTATCGTCAACTCCATCATTGACATCAAGCGCAACTGGTTCAGTTTGGACGAGACCAATCTGGAATATCATGGCTTGATAGCCCAGATGCATATCGATACTACCATTGATGCTGCCTTGAACAAGATGCAGGAGCAGCTGACAGCTGATTACACCCGATATGAAGAACTCGTAAAAGAGAACGATGACCTGTGGATGGACTTGGCTGATATAGATAGAGATAGCGAATTCCGACAGACGTTAAACGGCTATAAGTCACGTCGTCCTTATGAGGAACTGCTCTCTATAGACGGAGCCAGCTGCCAGAACGTGATTGACAAAAAAGTGATGGCACAGGAAATCGTGATGGAATTGGTGGGTATGACTTTCGGCAGATGGAACACGGCATACGTCAAGGGCGAACAGGCTATTCCTGAGTTTGGCGATGTGTTTGATGCTTTGCCATTCATGCCAGTGGTCAGTCTGGGTGAGGCAGCTTGTCCTGCCCAACTCGACGTACCTACGGATGGTATCTTGACCAACAATAACGACTCCTCTCTCTGTCTGGCAAGCCACGTAAGAGAGGTGATGCACTACCTCTGGGCAGACCGTGCCGACGATATGGAGTATGAACTCTGCCAGCTGATAGGCTGCAAGAGTCTGCAAGCCTACCTCGCATCGCCTACCGGGTTCTTTGACTATCACTTCAAACGCTATACCAAGAGCCGCCGTAAGGCACCTATCTACTGGCTCCTTGCCTCGGAAGACGGCACCGTGGACTACTGGGTGTATTATCCAAAGCTCAGCAAGAACACCTTGCCGCAGCTTATCATCCGTCTGCGTGAACAGCAGGAACAGTTGCGCACTCGTCTGAATGCCGCCCTTGCAGCCCACGACAAGACACAGGAGTCGCAGATTCGTGCTGAGCAGGAACAGGTGGAAGGCATGATGGACGAGCTGAACCGCATCCTTGCCGCAGGCTATGTGCCTAACCATGATGACGGAGTGCCGGTGACAGCCGCCCCATTGCTCCATCTTGCAGCCAGCCGCCCATGGCGAGTGGAATGCGAGAAGAACATGGAACTGCTGGAAAAAGGCGACTACGACTGGAGCCACCTTGCTATGAGCATGTATCCAGCCCGAGTAACCCAAAAGGCGAAGAAAGACTGGTGCATGGCGCTGACCCACGGTTTGGAACACATCTGTGAGAACAAGCCGAAGGAAAAGAAGGCAAGAAAGAAAAAGGGAGACAACATAAACCCACAGCTTTCGTTATCATTTTAATGACATCAAAATATAAGAAAAAGGTATGACAGAGCAAGAGTTACAACAATATATCCGCCAACGCTATCCTGAAGAAAACGCAAGATGCGAATGGAAGGAAATGAAAAATCTGAAGAACTCCTTCAATGGCAAGGAAGGCAATGATGTACTTTCCTACGTGTCGGCTATTGCTAACATGGAGGGAGGTGAACTTGAGATTGGTGTCAAAGACCAGACCTTGGACATAGTTGGAACAGATTTGTCAGCATTGACATTCAATGGCTTTGCTGCAACCCCATTGACTGCGACGTTCAAGTTGGTGGAGCAATGTGTGAACCTTTCTTCTGAAGGCCTTTGTGTTGAGGAATTCATAACCGAGGATACCCAAAAAGCAGTTTGGATTATTCATATCCCCAAGCATCAGCCACGCCGCCCTGTCTATGCACATAGGAAGGCATGGCAACGTATTGCCGATTCTCTGGTAGAGATGACGCAAGAGCGTATGCAAAGAATTCTTTCAGAACCAAGTGCTGTCTTTGGCGATTGGACTGCTAATATTATAGAAGATGCCACCATCGACGACCTCGACCCTGATGCGATTCGTATGGCAAGAGAAAAATATACGGAAAGGCATGAGATAAGAGCTAAGGAAATCGAGAGCTGGGATGATGCAACCTTTTTGAACAAGGCAAAGATTACAAGAGCCGGAAAGATAACCAATGCAGCTATCATACTTTTGGGTAGAGAGGAATCTGAACATTTCTTGTCGCCAGCCGTATGTGTCATTCGTTGGAAACTGCTTGCAAAAGAGGATAAAAACAAGGATTTTCATAATTTCCATGTTCCTATGATTAAATCAGTGGAAGAGATAACAACAGGATATATTAGGAACAATAACTATGTATATACAGTTAGTGGTAATATTTTCCCAGAGAATATGATGCGCTATGATGTATTTACATTGCGTGAGCCCATTTGCAATGCCATTGGGCACCAAGATTATGGAATGGGTGCAAGAATAGAGCTGTTGGAATACGAAGATGAAAAGTTAGTTATCCAAAATTATGGGCAATTTATACCTAATTCCGTAGAAGATGTTGTGGAAAAAGATTGTCCCGATTCAAGGTATCGTAATCCTTTCTTGATGGAAGCTATGTGTAACATAGGAATGGCTGAAACTGAAGGTGGGGGTATAAGAAAACTATTTGTACAACAAAAGAAAAGATTCTTCCCTATGCCAATATATGATTTGTCTGGTCAGAAGGTTCGGTGTGAGATTCAGGGCAAGGTGTTGGATGAGAATTTTGCAAAAATTCTTGTTAATAATCCTGATTTGTCATTGCCAGAGATTATCATGCTTGATAAGGTGCAAAAAAGGGAATATAGTAGCTTGACTGATGATGCAGTAGCTCTGTTGAGACAAAAGAAATTTGTTGAGGGCAAGAGAAATAGTTTATATCTATCTTTCAAAATTGTCGAAAGTTCAAAACATATAGGGTTGAAAGCTTCTTATATAAAAAACAAGAGTTTTAACGATGCTTATTATAAAAAGCTCATAGAAGATTACCTCTTGAAATTTGGCTCTGCTTCAAGAACTGATTTGGATGAACTCTTATTGGACAAATTGCCAGATGTGCTTGATGAGACACAAAAATATAATAAGGTGACAAATCTTCTTGCTTCTTTAAGAAGAGCAGGAAAGATACATGTTATTGGTAGGAAATGGTTCTTATGCAATTAATATAATAAGGTGAAAGTTTACAAGAAAATTTGTTGTATTTACAAGAAAACAAAGATAAGTTCTTGAAATTCAACAAGATGAAAGCTTTTTGGTTTACAAGAATACAAGAAGATTTACAAGAAAATAACAAGAAGATGGACATACAAGGATATATCATAGACCACTGGTTGGGGAAGATGAGTGCAGAGAAGCCTGTGCTCATCATCTACGACCGTAATACGCTTTATCATAGTGTTTTGCCTCTAGCTGAGGAAAAAGGAGTGAAGGTGATAGACACAACCAAGGGCTTACTGCATGCCCGGCTGGCTGCGTCTCGTTTTTGGTGTGATGAACTGGCAGAGAATAATGAATTGCGTATGATTATCTATCGCCAGATGCCTCAACCAACTACCGACCGTCAGTGGGTAGAGGAGCCTTATAGTGCTTTCAAAAATGCAGCGGCAATGTTTCCTGTAGGTCCACAAGATGACTATAAGTACATCTGTCAGTCGTTTTTGCCAACCAAGAAAGATGAGATTGAACGCCTGTTTGCGAGTGGAACTACATCTTTCAATATGATTAATGCCTTGCTTGATGGAGCGGCTTATCCTGCTTTGGAACAATTGACTGGTGGCAAGAGCTTTGTTGAGATGACGGTGGGCTTGTTGGCTCAAACGTTTTCTTCGGATATGGCATGGTTACCTGAATGGGTTCGTTTTGCGGAGATTCAATATCCGGGTCTTGATAGTAACGGAATCTCTCTTCAGGATATTCAGCAGAAACTATGGATGTATTTGCTGTTTAGTGAGTTCGTTTTCGATTTACCTTCGGCTTTGCCTGATAGTTTGAAGACGGTTGCTATGGCACCGGTTGAAATCAAGGATAAGATCTATTCGGTGTGTGACCATTTGCGTCGTAGAAGCGACTTGCGTGAGATTTATGTAAGAATGGCACGTAAAACGGCTGATGCTTTTCAACTTGCTGATTTGTTTGCGAAGTCCAAACATTTGGGTGACCGCGTGACTTTTGCTTTTGAAAATAAGGTGGAATACGAACGTTTCGTAGCTTATCTCAAAGAGGGTAAGTTAGGAGAGGCTCATAAGTTGCTCAAAAAGAATATCGAAGACGTTTGGTATCAGGAAGATTCTGAGGTGTCAACGTTTTGGAAATTGGCTAGTTATGCCTTGCAAATCGCTGATTGTGTGAATCGGGGAGTAAAGAGCGATGGAGATATCCAGGATTTGGTGGAATGGTATGTTGGCAGTGGTCAGGAAGCTGATAAAGCTTTCCGCAGATATTTGACTGATAGCCAGGAAGTAGTCTCTCTTCCTGCTGCAGTAAAGACAATGACACAATATGTAGAAGGCTTGTATGCAGACTTTACAGAGCGTAGTGTCAAGGAATATCAGATGCGTGCCGGGGAAATCAAGAATCATGAGCAACTAAGAAACCAGGGGTGTATAGATATCGTATATCCTGCCCTAAAAGAAGGTAAGCGGGTGGCTTTGTTTTTTGTGGATGCTTTCCGCTATGAGATGGGTAAATGTTTTGCTGATAGTATGATGCGCAATGAACCAGAGCAAGTAAAGATAGGGGCTAAGTTGTCTTTCCTGCCTTCTGTTACTCGATTTGGTATGGCTGCTCATTTGGGACATGTGAAAGTTGTGGAACAAAACGGAAAACTGCAACCTTCTGTAGATGGCAGAGTGATTATAACGCCTGATGACCGACTATATTATTTGCAGCAGAAAACCCATGTAGTAACGCAAGATGTGCGCTTGGAAAATTTCGATATGTCTGCCATAGAAGACAATGTACAATTGTTGGTTATAAGAAGTCAGGATATGGATACTGCTGGAGAAGAAATCAAGTTGAGTGGGCTTGCCGTGATGGATAAGGTGTTGGTGCGTCTGGCGCGTACCTTGAATGCCTGCAAGCAAAAAGGCTTTGATATGGCTGTCTTTGTTGCTGACCATGGTTTTATGGTGCAGTCAAGTTTCCATGTGGGTAATTTGATAGATAAACCTATGGGTAGCGATGTCTCGCTGGAAGAAAGTCGCTTGTTGGTAGGTAATCTGAATGACAGCGAGGATACCTTATCCTTTACTCCTGAAGAACTGGGACTGGATGCTGAGGTTATGAAACTATGTTATGCCAAGAACTTTACTGTGTTTAGAAAAGGTGAAGTGTTTTACCATGAAGGCTTGTCGCTCCAGGAGAATGTGGTACCTGTGATAACTGTGCAGTTGCAGAATAAGCAGAAGAAGCAGAAATACAGCGTGGAATTAAAGTATAAGGGGAATACGTCTGGTACAGTTTATACTTGCCGTCCGTTGATTGATATTAATATCCATCAGGATGATTTGTTTGCAGATGGAGTAAATATAAGATTAATAGTGGCTGATGGCGAAGGCCATGCAATAGGCGCACCGAGTGGTAAATTCTATGATGATGTTACGCAGACAGCACAAATACCTTCTGGTGTTACTCAATACCGTCAGCCGATAGTTATAGATGAAGAATATGGGGGTGACAGTATTGTTGTGTCTGCGTTGGACGCTGATACCCATGCTACGCTCTCTACATTGAAGTTGAACTTTGAAAATGATTTGTAAATGGATGCTTTAGATATGAAACTTAACCATGCTTTCCCAGGAAAGGTGGTTCGCAAGGACCTGCTGCATGATATTAAGCGTGCTGTGAACGTTCCTTCCTTTGTCTTGGAGTTCCTGCTGTCACGTTATTGTGCCAGTGAGGATCCCGAAGAAATAGAGGAAGGAAAGAAAGCTGTGCTGCAAACTATAGAAAAATGCTATGTTCGACCGGATGAATCTAACAAGGCACAGGCAATCGTGGAGCAGAAAAAACGCCATAAATTCATTGATAAGATTCATGTGAAATATGTGGAGCGGGAAAAGCGTTACTGGGCTGAGATGGAGAACTTTGCCTCCAAGCGTATTGCCATCAATCCTTGTTTCTATCAGGAAAACGAAAAATTGCTCGAGAGTGGCATCTGGGCTGAGATAACTTTGGCATATAATGAAGTGGAGGAGGATGACTATGCCTTCTTCATCGAAGATTTGCGCCCTATCCAAATTGCCCATTTTGATGCAGAAAAGTTCTTTCGTGGTCGTGAGCAATTTACTACTGATGAGTGGATGGATGTTCTGATTCGTAGTATTGGCATTAATCCTGATTGGCTTTCTGAAAGATCACGTCAGCTGAATAGCGATAAGAATGGTAGAAGATTGAAATTTCATATTCTCTCCCGCTTCCTGCCATTGGTTCAAAGTAATTATAATAGCATTGAGTTGGGAGGCAGAAGCACCGGTAAGAGCTATTTTTATTCGGAGTTCTCTCCTTATTCTACTTTGTTGTCTGGTGGACAGGCTTCAACTGCCACATTACTATATAATAATCAACGCAAGCAAGTGGGTGCTGTTGGTTATTGGGATAATGTCGCCTTTGATGAGGTTGCCAAGATGAAAATCAAGGATGCCGATACCGTGCAAATCATGAAAGATTATATGGCTAATGGTCGTTTCTCGCGTGGTAGGGAAGTGACAGGTTATGCCAGTTTCTCTTTTGTTGGTAACTTTGACTTGAATATCCAGCAGATAGTTAATAATTATGATAAAGATTTGCTGGTTACTTTGCCTGAAGCTTTTGATCTCGCTGTAATCGATCGTATCTACAACTATATTCCAGGGTGGGAGATACCGAAGATTGATGACAGTGCTTATAATAACGGTTTTGGATTGATCACGGATTATATGTCAGAGGCACTTCATTACTTATTTGTGCATGATAGTGACTACGTGGGGGTAGTCAATGCCCGTTTGAAGAAGGGTGATAATATTGAAGGCCGTGATAACCGTGCCTTACAAAAAACGATATCTGGCTTTATCAAGTTGTTATTCCCGACAGGTCAACCAACTGATGAGGAGTTCGATGAAATCGTGGAATATGCGATAGAAGGCCGTCGTCGTGTGAAGGAACAATTGAATAAGCGTAAGCCTGATGAGGAATACGCTCGTATCAATATGTCATATATAAATAGGGATGGAAAGAAAATTATAGTATATTGTCCGGAAAGTAAGTATAGCAAGGCAACCCAGAATCCTCGTAAAGATCCTGAAGTGGCAGTTTTGACCGAAGCTTATGATGAAATGCCTTTTGAGAATGCACCTTCTAAGGTTATGGAGGATCGTCCTATGATGAAACCTCTAATTGTTGAAGATGATTCTCCTAAAGAGAAGACAATTGATGTGCAATATGGCGATATAGGTTATGGTTATGATGACTTGTTTGCTGACTATCTGAAGGGTGCAAAGGTGGTTATGCTCGAAGAACCTTACTTGTCACATGGCTATCAGGTAACCAATTTGGTTCGATTCATCGAATTGTTGGTAAAGATAGGTGACTGTAAAGTTTTTAAGTTGATTACAAAACTCGGCGATACGGTAGAAGAGTCATCTTATATAAAAGATAGTTTGAGTGGTATCAAGGAAACCCTGGCTGATATGGATGGCAACATAATGACATTTGAATATGAATTTGATGAAAACTCTCATGACCGTTATATCCGCACTAGTAATGATTGGGACATCACTCTTGGTCGTGGTCTTCATTTCTATCAGAACTTGAATCCAAGCAAGGATAGTCGTAACTATTTCCAGATGGGAACCTATGACCTTTCCCTTCGTCCATGTTTGAAGACAAGATTCACTTTTATCAAAAGGGATTCTAAAGAATAAATACGTATGGATAGTAAATGTAAATATTGGATGTTATTATTGACACTGTTGTGTGTCATATCGTTGGTTTTTTCTTTATTTAGAGTGTTTCCCTGTGAAGTTGGCAATGAGACGTTTTTAGGAATAGTACTTTCTGCTGTCGGTATCATTGTTACTTTGGTTATGGGATATCAGATATTTAGTGTTGTTGAATTTAGAGGTGAACTTCAAAAGCAAAAAGAAGAAAAGATTAAGTTGGCTCATGATAATGCAAAACTTCAACAAATGATTAGAAATCAAATGGGTGCATTAGATAAGCAAAAGGGTCGTATAGAGGAAGGGCTTAATATGTGTTTTTCTTATATTAATTATTTTTCGGGTCAAGATGTTTGTACTGCTTTTGGCGCATTTGTACCAATGTTGGATGCTTTGTACTATTCATTAGATTCTGATGAAGATGGTATTGACGATATATTCTCTAACTTACGCTTATTTGTTAGCAAAATCCAAACACAATCTTTTGCAATACCAGGAGGGTGTGGTGATGTTCATGGAAAGTATATAATTACAGAACCACAGCATCCTTTTTATAATCGCACAATTGATGAATATATGAATTCTCGTTTGAAGCCTGTAAAAACTATTGATGATAAAATTCGCAATCATAAGAACTATAAGTTTATTAAAGTTTCATATGAAGATATTATGGCTTTGTTCAATGAGAAGGTGTCTAAGATTATTTTAGATCCTCAGAATTTATCTTTTTCGAGATAAGACAATTTGAAAATGAAGTTTCTTGTTGACGGTTGAAAGTCTTTAGTGATTTTCAACTTGTCAACTTTGATACTTGACAACCCTTATAATACTCTATAATTTTGTAGAGTTATATGCTCAAGGATTCTGCAATGGGTGCAACAGAGAGAACAGATTATAAATATTGGGTGCAAATCCTCTGATTTTGCAGAATTGCATGTTGAAGATTCTGCAATGGGGCAAGTGAAATGGAGGTCTAGGCTCACCCGATAAACCAGGGGGAAGATTCTTTTATTCTACAGAAAATTTATACCTTTGTGCCATGAATAATCAAGGACTATTATCATTGGCACAGTTAATCCTGCCATCAGAGATACTTTCAAATTTTGAAGTAGTACGTGTAGAAGAAGAGGCATCCTTTATCCGCATCTATCTTGATGAATCGATTAAGGATG
>ERZ780214.602-NODE-602-length-15300-cov-2.68954_pt1 | contig 15300 bp, 7 predicted proteins | sample MGYA00510976_ERZ780214 | MGnify/ENA primary metagenome ERZ780214 (study PRJEB29588, sample SAMEA2154920) | human gut metagenome | biome: human gut; feature: human-associated habitat; material: faeces | place: Denmark | collected 2008/2010 ... | reverse complement strand
AAGAAACTGATTGCTGCCAGCCATATCTACCAATTCCTGTTGGATGCAGACGTGTCGAACGTGAAGTGTTTAACTTTTGCCAATGCAGATGTGGCGGAACTTGTTGCCCGTCCCGATTCGAAAATTACCCGTAAGCAGGTAAAAGATCTGAATCTTCCGAAAGATTTGACGTTGGGCGGATTGATTCGTGACGGTGAGCCTATGATGATCAAGGGTGATACACATATCCAAGCTTATGACCACGTTGTGGTGTTCTGTTTGGATACGGCTATGCGTAAATTGGAGGACTACTTTAATTAATTGTCAATGGACAACTCTGGGTTGTCTCTTTTCTCTGTTCAATGTGTCAATTGTTAATAGCATATTATGCTGAACATTCGTTTTATAATTAAGATGTTAGGGATGATGTTCATCCTTGAGACGTTGTTTATGCTGGCTGCAACGGCAGTCGCTTTCTTATATGAAGGAAATGACTTCTATCCGCTTCTTCAGTCGAGTGGTATCATGTTCGGAACGGGAGTCCTTTTTATGCTGATCGGACTACGAGCCAATGAACATACGGCCGGGCGCAGGGAAGGGATGCTGACTGTTACATTAACTTGGGCTCTTTTCTCCCTTTTGGGGATGTTACCATTCTATTTAGGTGGCTATATAGATAATGTGACGGATGCTTATTTCGAAACGATGTCTGGTTTTACGACGACAGGCTCTACCATATTGACCGATATCGAAGCTCTTCCGCACGGGATATTGTTTTGGCGGAGCCTTACGCAATGGCAGGGCGGTATTGGAATGATCGTGTTTACCGTAGCGCTGATGCCTATTATCGGAGGTGGGGCTACCCAGATGTTCAATGCCGAGACTCCGGGTATCACGCACGAACGTTTCCGTCCGCGTGTTACCCAGGTGGCCAAGCGCCTGTGGGGAGTTTATTTGTTCCTGACCATTATCCTTATTGGTCTTTTATGGGCGGGTCCAATGGACTTGTATGACGCTGTCAATCATGCGCTCACTTGTATTTCTACAGGTGGCTATTCCACGAAAAATGCCAGTATCGCTTACTGGGACTCTGCCTATATCGAATATATAATTACGATTTTTATGTTTATCGGTGCGACCAATATTACTTTGATATATTTCTTTTTTAACGGTAGGCCCAAGAAGTTATTTGCGGATGAAGAAACACGCTGGTTTTTCTGGTTCGTACTGATTATTACGGCAATATCGACAGTCTGGATCATGTATAAAGGAATTGTGGACGATTTTGGTACAGCTTTTAGGCAAACGGTATTCCAGGTCGTGACATTGGTGTCTACATGTGGGTTTGCAACGGTCGATTATATTCCGTGGGGACCGTTTTTCTGGCTGTTAGCGCTAGTTCTGATGGTGGTATGTGGTTGTGCTGGCTCTACTTGTGGAGGTTTGAAAATGGGCCGTTTTGTGATTTTGACCAAGAACCTCTTTAATGAGTTTAAGAAGCAGACGCATCCACATGCCATTATTCCGGTACGAATGAACGGGCATGCTGTTTCTGGTGATATCGTCCACCGGGTATTGGCGTTCGCTTTTGCCTATATTGCTTTAATATTTGTCAGCTGTATGGTGCTGATGATCGATGGGGTAGGATTTGAGGAGACGATCGGGGCTACTATCTCTTCGATCAGTAACGTTGGACCGGGACTTGGTAGTCTGGGACCGGTCGGAAACTATGCTGATGTTCCGGTGGTATCGAAATGGTTCTTGTCTTTTCTGATGATGGTCGGACGTTTGGAGATCTTTACGGTGCTGACAATCTTGTTGCCGGGGTTTTGGAAACAATAATACCAAAAAAGATAGTTCGGATATACGCTTTTGTCTAATTTTGCGTTATAATAGGTGCGAATCATAAAGACGTAAGATACATGATAGAATATATCAAGGGAGAGATAGTAGAACTGACACCGGCCAGGATGATCTTGGAATGTGCCGGAATCGGTTATGAACTGAATATCTCCTTGAATACATATACTTTTTATAATGGGAAACCGACCGGGAAGATTTACGTGTACGAAGTGATACGTGAGGATGCCCATTTGCTTTTTGGCTTTGCAGGAAAAGATGAGCGCGAACTGTTTCTGATGTTGACTTCCGTGTCGGGAGTCGGTCCCAATACTGCCCGGATGATCCTTTCTTCCCTGTCACCATCCGAATTGATCCGGGTGATTGCAGATAAGAACGAAACAGCTCTGACGTCAGTCAAAGGAATCGGATTGAAAACAGCTCAACGTATTCTAGTTGATCTCAAAAACAAGGTAAAGCCGATAGAGGGAATGACAGTGACAGGTGGCTCCTCTTCTGTCGCTGCCAGTGGTGCTGTCACAGAAGAAGCAGTGGCGGCATTGGTTATGCTTGGATTCCAGAAGGCCGCTTCGCAAAAGGCGGTTAACTTGATATTGAAAGGTTCGCCTGCACTGGCTGTCGAGCAGGTCATTAAAACAGCCCTAAGAATGCTTTAAGCAATGGATAATTGGCAATTGGCAATTTAGGAGAATTTGGAATTGTCGGTTGTCATTGTCTGTTGTCAATTGTCAATTAACATGAGAAGGACACTGAAATTTATACTCTGGATAACAATTCTACTGTTTGGTGCAGGTCTGTATTCTATGAATACGGATTTTCTGGCCTATGAGATGTCGTTGCCGGATACTGAACAGCCGGTCGTTCCGGATGATACGGTGCCGAAGGTGCGCACCCGCTTTCCGGTAGCTAAGACGGTCCCTGAAGAATATCAGGATCTTACCAAGCAATCACCTGCTGACTTGAAGACGCCGGATAACGTGAAATCAGTGGTCGAATATGATATCAGAACCGGGACGTATGTAGTCCGTACCAAGTTAGGTGATGCCGATCTGACTACTCCTATTTCGTTGACCCCTGAGGAATACCAGGATTATAGTTTCCAAAAATCCGTTCAATCCTACTATCGCCAGAAAAACGAGGAAGAATTTCAAAAGGCGGCTAATAAGCAGTTCAACTTAGCTGATATGCAGTTCAATATCGGTGCGGCGGAACGTATCTTTGGGCCGGGCGGTGTCCGGGTGAAAACGCAAGGTTCGGCCGAAGTGGAGTTAGGCTTGAAGCAGAATAAAACCAAAAATCCCTCTTTGCCGGAACGTGCTCGTAACCGTACCTTCTTTAATTTCGATGAGAATGTTCAATTGAATGTACAGGCATCGGTTGGTAGCAAAGTGAATTTCGATATGAACTATAATACCGAAACCTCTTTTGATTTCGACTCCAAAAAACTGAAATTAGCTTATACCGGGGAGGAAGATGAAATTATCAAGTCGCTGGAAGCCGGAAATGTAAGTATGACAACCAGTAACTCCCTAATCAACGGAGGAGCAGCCCTGTTCGGTATGAAAGCGGATCTCCAGTTCGGGAAGCTGCGAGTCAATGCGTTGTTTGCACAGCAGGAGTCGGAATCGAAAACGGTCAGTTCTAAAGGGGGCGTGCAGACAAAACCTTTCGAATTGACGATTGACCAGTATGACGAGAATCGTCACTTTTTCCTGTCACACTATTTTCGCGACCGCTATGATGAGGCGGTGAAGAACCTGAATACGATTTCCTCTCCCGTCACGATCAGCAAGGTGGAAGTTTGGGTGACAAACAAACGGGCTACTTATGACCAGGCGCGTAACGTGGTCGCTTTTGCTGATCTGGCCGAGCATGATAATATTTCGAATACGACGGTCGTTTCTCCTTCGGGGGCGCTGTCTATCCCCTATAATAATACGAATACATTATATAATACCCTTAACCAGCAATTTACCGGTGCTCGTGATATCAGCACGGTAAATCAGGCGTTGGGAGGAACTTTTGTTAACGGTACGGAGTATGAAGAAGTGGAAAGCGCTCGTTTGCTGGATGCGTCCGAATATACGGTCAATACGAAGTTGGGGTATATCTCGCTGAAAACACAGTTGCAGGCAGATGAGGTATTGGCTGTCGCTTACAATTATACTTATTCGGATGGAAAGACTTATCAGGTTGGTGAGTTCTCGACTGACAATCCTTCATCGGCTGCCTCTTGCCTGTATGTGAAGTTGTTGAAAGGAATTACCATGTCGCCTGATATGCCTTTTTGGGACCTGATGATGAAAAATATCTATTCATTAGGAGCTTACTCTGTCCAAAAAGAGAAGTTCAAGTTGAATATCATGTATCAAAGCGATACAACCGGTACGTATGTCAACTATTTGCCGGAAGGGGCGATTGCCAACCAAATCTTGTTACGAGTGCTGAACCTGGATAGCTATGATTCCAACAATCAGCCGCATCCGGATGGTATATACGACTTTATTGAAGGTGTGACCGTCCTTGCCGATAATGGGAAAATTATTTTTCCAAGTGTGGAACCATTCGGCTCCTATCTGCGTAAAAAGATTAACAATGATGCGATTGCTGACAAATATGTATTCCAGGAACTCTACGACTCGACATTGACTGTCGCCAGACAGATTGCTGAAAAGAATAAGTTCAAACTGGAGGGGGAATACAAAGCCTCTTCGGGTGCCGAGATACAGTTGGGAGCTTCCAACGTAGCGCGAGGTTCAGTGAAAGTAACGGCTGGTGGGGCGATATTAACCGAGAATGTGGATTATACCGTCGACTATACTTCCGGCGTGGTGACGATCCTGAACGAAAGTATTATTTCTGCAGGCACGCCGGTCAGTGTCTCGCTGGAAAACCAGACAGCCTATAACATGCAGCGTAAGACCATGATGGGATTGGACTTGAACTATCAGTTCAACCCGAATCTGATGGTAGGCGCTACCATCATGCACATGTCCGAAATGCCGTTGACCACCAAGACGACGATGGGCGACGAAGCGATAAAGAATACGCTCTGGGGTGTCAATATGGCTTATAAGGGCGAGAGTCAGTGGCTTACCAATATGTTCGACAAGCTGCCGTTGCTGAACCTAAGCAAACCCAGCCAGATATCTTTCAATGCGGAGTTCGCTCATTTGATTGCCGGGCATTACGAAAACAAGAACACGGGGGGATATTCGTATCTGGATGACTTCGAGTCGACACAGAGCAATTTCGACCTCTCCGACCCTTATCCCTGGCAGTTGTCCAGTGTGCCTTATGACGATGGTACGCCCCAATTGTTCCCGGAAGCCGGGCTGACCAATAATATCGATTACGGGAAAAGTCGTGCTTTGCTCGCTTGGTACACGATCGACGGATTGTTCACGCGTAAAAATTCTTCTTTGCGTCCGAAATATATTACGACAAAAGATTTGTCCAACCATTATGTCCGTGCTATCGAGACGAGAGAGTTGTTCCCGCAACGGCAGCAAAGCATGAGTGAAAGTAATACGTTGACAGTTCTGAACATGGCTTACTATCCGCAGGAACGCGGACCGTATAACTTGGATGCCGATAATATTAATCCTGACGGAACATTGCAAAACCCGGAAAAGCGTTTCGGTGGAATGATGCGAAAGATAGACCAGAGTGACTTTGAGACGGCGAATGTCGAATATATCGAATTTTGGATGCTCGATCCGTTCATTTATGATCGTCAGACAACAGGGGGGGATCTGTATTTTAATTTGGGTGAGATATCGGAAGACATATTGAAGGATGAAAAGAAGTTCTTCGAAAACGGATTGCCAATCGATGGCGATACGTCTAAGGTCGATTATACTGTTTGGGGTAAGGTTCCAAAACAGCAGAGTACAGTTTATGCCTTCGACAATACGGCAGGTGCACGTCTGTTGCAGGATGTCGGCCTGAACGGTTTATCCTCGGATGAAGAAAAGGAATATCCGGCTTACCAGGATTATCTGAATAAATTACGCCAGAAATTGAATGCGGTAACCCTAACCGAGATGGAGAACGATCCGTTACAGCTGTCCCCTTTCTTTGATCCGGCCGGTGACAAGTTCCACTATTTTCGTGGTTCGGACTATGATTCTCAGGAGGTGGATATCTTAACACGTTACAAACGCTATAATGGAACGGAAGGAAACTCGAAAGATATCAACGATTCGGGCGAGCGCTACAGCACTTCTTCCAAGACCGTGCCTGATGTAGAAGACATCAATCAGGACAATACTCTGAATAAAAATGAAAAATATTTCGAATACAAAGTCAGGATAACTCCGCAGGATACGGTTGTCGGTGAAAACTTCATTGCGGATAAACGTACTTCATCAGTAAGATTGGCGGATGGTACGACAGAATCCGTTACCTGGTATCAATTTAAGATTCCGGTAAAACAATACCAGCGTCGTGCGGGGGCAATCAATGATTTCAAGACGATTCGTTTCATGCGTATGTATATGACAGGATTTAAGGAATCGGTCGTGTTGCGCTTCGGTACTCTGCAATTGGTACGCGGAGAATGGCGATCCTACGAGCAGGATTTGTCCGATCCGAAGATGCCGCCCGCAGTGAAGGGTAAATTGGAAGTCTCGACTGTCAATATCGAGGAAAACAGTGACAGGGATCCGGTCAGCTATACATTGCCCCCGGGCGTCAGCCGTGTACTGGATCCAAGCCAGCCTCAGATCCGTCAGGAGAACGAACAGGCGCTTTCTTTAAAGATAACGGACCTTGCCGCTCAAGATGCACGTGCCGTGTATAAGAATACGAATTATGATTTGCGGCAGTATAAGCGCTTGCAACTGTTTACACATGCCGAGGCTCCGAAATTGGATGTAAACGATCTTGCAGATGGCGATCTCGCTGTTTTTATCCGCCTGGGATCGGACTATAAGAATAACTATTACGAATATGAAGTACCGTTGAAATTGACTCCGCACGGGGAGTATAACTATAACAATTCGGAACACCAGAAAATCGTTTGGCCGGCAGAAAACATGTTGAATTTCCGTTTGGAGATTTTGACGGACCTAAAACTGGAGCGTAACCGGGAAAAACGGTCCGGTACGAATGGAGTGTCTTTCCAGACTGTCTATTCTGGTAGGGATCCGGACAACGATGGCAATACGATCCGTGTCAAAGGTAATCCGAGTCTTTCCGAAGTGAAGACAGTCATGATCGGTGTGCGTAACGTGCGTAATAAGTTGAAGAGTGGGGAAGTTTGGGTGAACGAATTGCGCCTGACCGACTTCAATGAAGAAGGTGGATGGGCGGCCAATGCGAATTTGAATGTTGCGCTTTCCGACTTGGGAACGGTGAATGTGGGCGGACGTATCGAAACGGCTGGTTTCGGTGCTCTCGACCAGTCGTTGAACGAACGCCGGATGGAAGACTTCAAACAGTATAACGTGGCGACCTCTATCGAATTGGGTAAGCTGTTCCCGGAAAAGGCGCAAGTCAGTATCCCGTTCTATTATGCTTATTCGAAGGAAACATATGATCCAAAATACAATCCGCTGGATCAGGATGTCAAGTTGAAGGATGCTATCGACAAGGCGGAAACGAAAGCCGAGAAGGACTCGATTCGTAATTATTCTCAAGATAGGACGGTTATCAAGAGTGTTTCGTTTAATAATGTGCGTGTGAATATCAAGAGTAAGAACCCGATGCCTTACGATCCGGCAAACTTCACGCTCGGGTATTCGTACAGCATTAATGATAAGAAAAACCCGGAGACTGAATATGAAACGACAAAGGATTACCGTGCCAATTTCGCCTATAGCTATGTGCCTTATGTCAAGCCGATCAAGCCATTTGATAAGTTATTGAAGAAAAACAACGGCTATACGCGCTATGCCAAACAACTGGCGTTTAATGTGGCCCCGTCTATCAACTTCCAGACGGCCATGATGCGTAATTATTACGAAATAAAATTACGCGACCTGACAGGAGCGGCAACAGGTGTCCCCAACGATATACCAGTGACATTCAGCCAGAACTTCTATTGGGACCGTGCTTTCAGTTTGAACTGGGCTTTTACGAATAACCTGAACATAACGTTCAGTTCCGGTACGAATGCCCGTATCGAAGAACCGTATGTGCAGGTGAATAAGGAACTGAACCCGGACGGTTACCAGTTATGGAAAGATTCCGTGAAGAAGAGCATCGCTGACCTGGGAACCCCGATGAAGTATGACCAACAGTTTATGGCGACCTGGCAGTTGCCGTTGCAGCTGATCCCGGTCCTGGATTGGACCAATGCTTCTTTGAGCTACAATGCTACTTACAACTGGGATCGTGGAGCGACGGTAAGCGAAGATATCGAGATGGGTAATACGATCAAGAACCAGCGTCAGTTCGATTTGCAGGCGAACTTGAACCTGTTATCTCTCTACAACAAAAACAAATATTTGAAGAAGATCAACCAGAAGTTTAACAATACCCGGACTACGGCTAAAAAAACGGAGAAGAAGAAAAAGCCGAAATTGGAAAAAGAAATTGTCTTGAGTCCGGACAGCGCTACGGTTGTCGAGCATGGAATGTTTACGAAAAAGGTGCAAATCACGGCCAGAAGAACGGACGGGCGTGTCTACAAAGTAAAGTTCAAGCCGATCAACTTCGCACAGGTTAAGATTTTGAACCAAGACACGGTGCGCTTGAAGTTGACGATCATACCGGGACCGGCCCCTACTGAGGATTTTCTTTACAAGGCGGTTGAACACAGTGCCCGCTTTTTGATGATGGTGCGCCGTTTCAATATTCAGTTTACGAACTCTGCCGGTATGATGCTGCCCGGTTTCCGTCCGGAGATCGGTGATATCTTTGGCCAGGGACGTTCTTCATTCGGACTTTCCCCGGGGATCGGTTTTGCGTTCGGTGACGTGCGTCGTAGCTATATAGACGAGGCATATGAAAAAGGCTGGCTGATTACGGATACCGAGAGAGACGTGAATGCCGCAGTCATGACCAGTACGAAAAATCTGAATATACGGGCGAACCTCGAACCGATCACTGGATTGAAGATCGACTTGACGGCTCTTCGCAACGATACGCGTAATACGGAAATACAATTTATGTATGAAGGTATGCCGGAGATTATGGGGGGAAACTTTACCATGACGACAATCGCGTTGGGAAGCGCATTCGGAGGCAGTGGCAATGCTATGAATAACTATTCTTCGAAAGCCTTTGACAAGTTGTTGGCAAACCGCGAGATCATTGCCCAACGTATCGAAAGCAAGTATTCCGGCTTGAAATATCCGGATGTGGGCTTTATCCATGATAAAGGCTTGGGAGGAATGCCTTATAATCCGGGAACAGATAATGTGAACGGCGTCAACCGGAATTCGGCGGATGTCCTGATTCCTGCATTTCTGGCCGCTTATACCGGTAAGGATCCGAAGAAGGTAGGCTTGACGGCTTTCCCTTCGTTGAAGAGCATGTTGCCTAACTGGCGCGTTACTTACGACGGCTTGATCAAGATTCCGGCTGTCAAGAAATATTTCAAGAGCTTGACGTTGAGTCACCAGTACCGTTGTTCTTATTCGGTAGGTGCTTTCACATCCTTCTTGAATTGGGTGGATGCCGGGCAGGACGGACTGGGATATATCCAGTCGATTCTGAACGATAACCCGACACCATCGTCTCCTTATTCGATTTCGTCTGTCAGCCTTACCGAAGCGTTTAGTCCTTTGTTGGGTGCAGATGCGACGCTGTTGAATAACGTGACGGTTCGGGCGGACTATTCGACTACCCGCAATTTAAGCCTGAACACGACATCCTACCAATTGGTCGAAGCACTTTCCAAGAAGGTGACGATCGGTTTGGGTTACAAATATGCCGAGTTCAACAAGGTTTTGAAGATGAAGAAAACGCGTGATTTCAGCAATGACCTCACCGTTCGCCTCGATTTCTCGTTCAACAAGATGCAGTCGTTGATTCGTAAAATCGACACTCAACTGACGCAGGCTACTAGCGGTAACATCGCAAAGACAATCTCCTTCTCGGCTGATTACGGTTTGAGCCGTGCGTTGACGGTCCGTGCATTCTATGATATTCAGATCAATGAACCGTTGATATCGAGTGCATCCTATCCGACTTCAAACTCAAACTACGGTATCAGCTTGCGGTTCTCTCTTGCACAATAATCCAGTTTCTCTATCACTCTATCACACTTTGTTTTGCAAGCATTGACAAACATGGTGTGCAAGGAGTGATACATACCGGATTCCTGTATCACACTTGTATCACTACCTGCCGTTGAAATGGGTAGCCGGTATTGTTTACAAAAACGCAGGGAACCGTGCCGATATACATCTGTGTGGAGATAGTTCCCTCAACATAAAGGTCCTTTTTTACTAAAACAAGTAGGAAAAGAACGAAAAGCAAGCAGAAAAGTTTGGAAACATGCCCATCTTCCGCCTTTCTACACCCGGATGTTACCGCTCTCCACACCCGGATGTCCGGAATGGCTACATCCGGATGTCCGGAACTCGTACTTCTTACCAATCAATCTTTTGAATACCTTTGCTTTGGAGGAAAGTATTCGCCTTGCTGAAGTGTTTACAGCCGAAGAAACCATGGTCAGCAGAGCGTGGAGACGGATGCACGGTTGTCAGCACCAAGTGTTTATGGGTGTCGATAAGGGAGATCTTCTCTTTTGCATAACTTCCCCACAGCATGAATACCAGATTCTCACGTCCATCGCTCAATTTCTTTATCACTGCATCTGTAAAAGTTTCCCATCCCATATTCCGATGTGAGCCGGTTTCGTGAGCCCGTACAGTCAGGACCGAGTTCATAGGAAACACGCCTTGCTCTACCCAACGGTCCAGATTGCCGGATGTGGGGATCGGTTTGCCTAAGTCTTGGTGTATTTCTTTGAATATGTTGGCCAGTGATCCAGGAATGGGAACTCCTTGCGGGACGGAGAAGCAGACTCCGTAATATTGCCCCGGATTGGGATAAGGGTCTTGTCCAAGTATAACAACCTTCACTTTCTCGAATGGACAGGCATTAAAAATATGGAAGATCTGGTGTCCGGGAGGAAGCACATGTGCGCTTCTGTATTCGTTCTTGACAAATGTGACCAACTGCTCAAAGTATGGCTTATCAAATTCTTCCTGAAGGCGTTTTCGCCAGCTTTCTTCTATTTTGACATTCATGGCATAGCATGTTAATTGGGACAATGCAAAAGTATATAATTTACAAGAGATTATCAAGAAGACAACAAAGATACGACGGATATCTTATCCGGATATTGACTTAATTCTACAATAAATGTGTATAGTCACAAACTCCCTGAAAATATTTCAGAATAAACACAAACTTATCTTTCAAAGAGATTCAAATTGTATCTTCTTTTAAAAAAAAAAAAAAAAAAAACTGACAGCCACCGATAAGTTAACTATATTTGTCAGCAGATAAGAAGTTACATGCAAAAAAATGACAAAATAAAACTTAATTCCTACCTGGCTCCTCTTTCCTTTTTATATGGAATTGGGATATGGTTGCGAAATCGACTTTTTGATTGGGGTATTTTACATTCCGAACAATATTCTATTCCTGTGATCTGCATAGGAAACTTATCTGTAGGAGGAACGGGTAAAACTCCCCATACAGAATATATCATACGTTTACTGAAAGATAAATATCGCATTGCAGTATTAAGCCGAGGGTACAAAAGAAAAACATCGGGGTTTATTCTTGCTGATTCTGAAAGTTCCAGTTTGGAGATCGGAGATGAACCTTTTCAAATGAAAAATAAATTTCCGGATATACTTGTCGCTGTCGACGCTAATCGCCGCCGGGGGATTCAAAATCTTTTATCCCTCCCTGAAAAAGACAGACCTGAAGTAATTTTGTTAGATGATGCATATCAACATAGATATGTGCACCCTTCCCTTTCGATCGTGTTGAGTGACTACCATCGTTTATTTTATAATGATAAACTAATGCCTACCGGACACCTGAGAGAACCGATAAGTAATATAAACCGAACAGATATCGTGGTTGTTACTAAATGCGACGAAGATATGAAGCCGATCGATTTTCGTATTATTGAAGAAAATATGAAGTTGCGGGCTCACCAGTTACTTTTTTTTACCAGCATCGTTTATGGAGAAGTCAAACCTGTATTCCCCTCGGAAGCTCGTTTCTTAAACCATAAAAATATTGGAAAAGAAGATGATATATTGTTGATATCAGGTATTGCAGTTCCCACTCCATTTATTCGTGAGGCAGAAAAGTATTCAAATAAAGTGTTGCCGGTCGTTTTTCCTGATCATCATACGTTTAGCAAGTCAGATTTCAAGAAATTGGATGTGATATTCGAAAAGATGACTTCACCTGGAAAATTGATTTTAGTAACAGAAAAAGATGCAGCACGTTTAAAAAACAGTCCTCTTGTTCCGGAAAGTTGGAAGAAATATTTATATTATCTACCGATTGTAATCAGGTTTTACAATGAGCAGAGTTTTAATGAGACAATAAAAAAACATATTATCACATTTCCCAAAAATAATATATTACAAAACAAATATGAGTAACAGGACAGAAATATCAACATTAGGCGAATTCGGTTTGATTCGCCACCTAACTGACAGGATTGAAATAAAGAATAATAGTACGATAAAGGGCGTAGGCGATGATGCGGCAATCCTCTCCTATGAGGATAGACAAGTGCTTGTCACCACCGATCTATTATTGGAAGGTATTCATTTCGACTTGACTTATGTACCTTTAAAACATCTCGGATATAAATCGGCTGTTGTAAATTTCTCCGATATTTATGCCATGAACGGCCAGCCTAAGCAGATCACTGTATCACTTGGTATTTCCAAACGTTTTTCTGTTGAGGATGTAGAAGATTTTTATGCTGGGCTAAAGTTGGCCTGTGATGTGTATGGAGTCGATATTGTCGGAGGAGACACTTCTGCTTCTTTAACAGGGCTTTGCATCAGTATCACTTGTATTGGGGAAGGAGAAAGAGACAAAGTTGTTCTTCGCAGTGGAGCTCAAGAAACGGATTTGATATGTGTTTCCGGGGATTTAGGAGCTGCTTATATGGGATTGCAATTATTAGAACGCGAAAAAAGGATATTTAAAGGTGAAAAAGATTTCACACCGGATTTTACAGGCAAAGAATATCTGTTGGAACGTCAATTGAAGCCGGAAGCTCGTAAAGATATTATAGAGATGCTTCGTCATGCGGGGATTATCCCTACAGCAATGATGGACATATCAGACGGTCTGTCTTCCGAACTTTTGCATATTTCAAAAGAAAGTAATGTCGGATGTCGCGTATATGAAGATAGAATTCCTATCGATTATCAGACGGCTGCAATGGCTGAACAATTTAATATGAATTTGGTAACTGCAGCTTTAAATGGTGGTGAAGACTATGAATTACTTTTCACTGTTCCTCTCACTGATCATGATAAAGTATCTGAAATGAAAGGTGTTAAAGTAATCGGTCATATTACAAAACCCGATCTCGGTAACTACTTGGTAGGTCGTGATGGAGGCGAAGTCGAACTAAAAGCACAAGGCTGGAATTCTTTGGAAGAATAAAAATCAGTAAAAAGTAGCTCTGCCTATTGCAAGACTCAAAAAAGATTCATATCTTTGCACCCGTTAAACAAAACAACGGTGCCATAGCTCAGTTGGTAGAGCAAAGGACTGAAAATCCTTGTGTCCCCGGTTCGATTCCTGGTGGCACCACCAAAAAGCTTTTCAATTTTAGAAAACCCTTGAATTAGAGATAGTTCAAGGGTTCTTTTTTTACCCTCACTACGCATTCCGCTACATATTTGTGAAGTTGGATTTCGCCAATTCAGTGGCTTTTTTTAAGGCTTTTGAAAAAGCCATAAATATGCACCATACTTCATTGTTTTTCAACTGTTTGACAATTTCAATCTCCGGTGTGAAAAAGTAATTTTGCACACATGACCGGATGGAGTTAAAAATGTGAAAAAATTTAAAAATTCGATATTTCCCATCGGAATAAAAAAAAGGAATCGAACCCGGGATACAAAAGGCAATTCGAACTTGAGAAAAATTGGATTTTTATGGCTTTTCTATGGCTTTTCCTAAAGCCTTAAAAAAAAGCCACCGAATTTAACACTTCGTTTCACTATCTCATGCCATCCGGTTTTGACGAAACAATTGGATGTAACACCTCTAAAGAAACAAAAGTGATGAAACAAGGAACAATGAACATTCTTTTTTTCGTGCTCAAAACGAAATTGTTGAAAAACGGCGAGGCCCCCGTACTGATGCGGATAACCATCAACGGGAACTACGACGATGCCCGTATCCAAAGAAGCGTGCCTCTGAACCTATGGAATGCGGCCAAAGGATGCAGTAAGGGCAGGGATAGGGCATCCGTTGCGTTGAATACCTATATTGCGGAATTACACGCACGTGCCCTCGAGAAACACAAGGAACTGGTATTGGAACAGGCCCTGATTACCCCGAAACTGATCCTGAAACGTGTTTTCGGGAAAGACACCGAAATGCGTACGCTGCTCGGTACCATGATGGAAGGCATCAAGGAAATGGAAACACTAGCAGGGATAGACTACTCTCCCGTCACGATTAATCGGTACAAGAACGTGGTGAAGAAATTGCAGCAGTTCATCCCCTCTTATTACGGTAAGGAGGAGGTCACTTTCCATGAGCTGACACCGGAGTTTATCCATGCGTTTGACATTTACCTGAAAACGGAAGGAAGACTGTGTCGGAACACGATAGTCCGCTACATGAAATGTTTCAAGAAATTCACCAATATGGCATTGGCAAAGGAATGGATGCGTAAGAATCCTTTTTATGGTTACAAGATGGAGCAGGACGAAACCGATCCGGTATTCCTGACTTATGACGAATTACAGGCCGTCATGAAAAAGAAATTCACCATCCCACGGCTCGAGCTGGTCAGGGACATTTTTGTCTTCGCATGCTTCACCGGTCTCGCGTTTTCCGATGTAGCCAGTCTGAACAATGAGCATCTGGTGCAGGACAATCTCGGGGACTGGTGGATAAGGAAGGGAAGGGTCAAGCTGGAGCGCCGCAGAAAAGCGTCTTCTATCAGCAACATTCCGCTATTGCCCGTTCCTTTGGCCATATTGGAAAAATACAGGGAACATCCGGCCTGCATAAAGAAAGGATGCTGCCTGCCTGTCATGTGTAACCAGAAAATGAACAGCTACCTCAAGGAAATAGCCGATTTCTGCGGTATAAAGAAGAATCTGACCACGCATGTGGCGAAACATAGTAAAATTTATATCTAACTGATAAACAGCTATTTAAAATACACTGTTCTATTTATAGGTAACGATTTAGAAACGAGCGAATTACTATATTCAGTTTTCTTTTGCATTAATCAAAGAACGATTTTAACGCTGCAAATATACATTTAGC
>ERZ780214.569-NODE-569-length-16022-cov-34.2273_pt1 | contig 16022 bp, 9 predicted proteins | sample MGYA00510976_ERZ780214 | MGnify/ENA primary metagenome ERZ780214 (study PRJEB29588, sample SAMEA2154920) | human gut metagenome | biome: human gut; feature: human-associated habitat; material: faeces | place: Denmark | collected 2008/2010 ... | reverse complement strand
TGATTTTTTCATTTCACTTACATTTTAAGGAGTCAACCATATGTACAAAAAGACAGTCAGCGCTCCACCATCTGCTGCAACTCACTGAGGGAGGTTGCCACTTCGATATAGTCGTGCCAGTTGCCACGAATCATGCCTTGCGAAGCCATGTCGTCGAGAAGGGCAATGGTGGAGTTCCAGAAGCCCTTCATGTTGTAGAGAATCACCTTTTTGCTGTGATAGCCAATGGTGTGGGAGGCTGCAACGGTGAATATCTCGTCGAGGGTGCCGATGCCGCCAGGGAGCGCCACGACGATGTCGCTCTGAGAGAGCAGCAAGTCCTTGCGGTCGCTGAGATTGTCGCAAGGAATCTCTACGTCGAGGTCGGGAAAGGTTTTACCGCCTCGCTCTACAATGGTGGGAACTACGCCTATGGCTCTGCCGCCATGCGCCTTGACTGCCTTGCCGATGGTGTTCATCAGGCCGATGTTGCAGCCGCCGAATACTAAGTCGTGCCCTTGCTCTGCCATCCACTTGCCCATCTCCTCTGTGAGACGGAAGTAGTCGCTGTCAATATGGGCGTTTGCTGAACAGAATACTGCTATTTTCATTGTTATTATGTTTTTTATGTTTTGCCGAGTGCAGCTAATCTTTTGCAAAGTTAAATAAAAACTTTGGATTTGATTTCTTTTTCTGACTATTATTTCTTACTTTTGCAAACAATATAACTAATCTACCATTGCACAGATGACTAAAAACAGAATAATAAGATATTTTTTGATGTGGATTTGTTGTTTGTTGAGCCACGTCGCTGAGGCTGTGCCGACCCTTCAGGACGGCAGGGCTTGGGCGAAGCAGGGCGTTACAGAGAGAAGGCTCAACGAGCTCGACGGACTGGCGCACCATCACGCAACGGGTCTCGTGCAGGATAGACAGGGAATGATCTGGGTGGCAACATGGAACGGACTGAGCCGATACGACGGCTATCGCTTCGTGTCGTTCAAGCCGAAGGCGGGCGATGGATGCTCGATGGGCGTGAACCGCATCAAGGATATTCGTATTCGTGATCCTTATATATATTGTAATGCGGAAGGCTACTGCTTTGTCTTCGATATCCGCACGGGGCGGTTTGATGACAGCCATCTCTCCTGGAACAAGGCGCTGCGCAAATGGGGCTTCTCCGGTCAGGGAACGAAACGGCTGAAGACAGCCGACGGAGTGGAGTGGGCAGTGGACTCTCTGGGCATAAGGATGAGCTACCGCAAGCCGTGTTATGCTACGTGGCTGTTGAGGCAACCAGGATGTCAGGTGAGGGCACTCTTCCGCGACCGCGAGGGACGGATATGGGTGTGCTCGCGCGACGATGCCTCTGTGAGAATCTACAACGCCAATCTGAATCTTTTGGGATTTCTTGGAGCCGACGGCCGACTGCATGGCGGAAAGACTCCTTTCCGGTCGGCTGTGTACACGATGTTGCAAGACGAGGACGGCAGCCTATGGTTGGGATGCAAACCTGGTGGACTGTTGCATCTGTCGCCCCGTGCCGACGGCAGCTACGACATCAGCCGAATAGCGCTTGTAATCCGTGGTAGGGAGAAAGAACATCATGTTTACTCAATGCAGAAAGACCGATGGGGCAGACTGTGGGTGTCAACGCTGAACCATGGACTGTTCTGTCTTACCCGTACGGGAAAGAGTTGGAGGTGTCAGCCCATCGTCCTCTTTCATGACGACAAGACAGGCAAGTACTTGGGGGTGCGAATGATATATATCAGCCATCGTGACGAGCTGCTGGCGGGCACAACGCTTGGACTTTTCGCCACGAAGCTTACTGCCGCCAATCCAGCCTCGCTGCGCTTTATCCAGCATGAGCGTGAGGGCGGAAGAGACGGCAGCCTGAGTTGCTCTGCCGTCATGTTTATGGCGGAGGACAGGGCCAACAGACTCTATATCTGCACCGAGGGCAGCGGACTGAACATGGTGGAGCCCGGCATTTCGCTGCTCAGCAAAGATGTGGACTTCAGACACTTCGACAGGCGCGATTTGCCGGAAGACTTCCTCTTGTCGGCTTTCGCGTATGGACAATATATGTGGTTTGTGGGCACCAACGATTTGACGGGCGTGGACGTGGAACATGGACTATCGCTCTATTTCAACCACCGCACATGGACCGATGAACTGATTTTCTCGGATGTGCAGCCCCTGAGATGGAAAGGCGGCAAATGGCTCATGGGTCTGATGGACGGTCTGGTGCTGATGGATATGGACCGGCTGACGAAGCGCACCAAGGCACCGCGCATCGTACTGACAAGGGTGTCGGTGGAAGAAGGTGAGATGATGGAGGCGGTGAGCACCCACGACACGATCTGCCTCGATGAGACAGAGCGCAATGTGAAGATTGAGTTTGCTGCCATCGACTATGCCAACACCCAGTCGATAAGCTATAGATTCCAGTTGGATGACGGTGTATGGAACACCTTAGAGAACAGCCACACGGTGACGCTGCTCAACCTTTCGCCCGGTACGCACACGTTGCGGGTGGAGTCGAAACTGCCCACAGGACAATGGGCGGGCAACGTGAAAGTGGTGACAATCTTCGTGAAACCAACCATCTGGCAGACTACTACCGCCAAGGTGCTGTATGTGCTGCTGGCGCTGTTGTTTATCTATATTGTGGTGTACGTGACGAGGACTATTCGCTCCTCCCACCGCAAGCAGAGGGAACTCTTGGGGCAGAATCTTGACCTGATGGAGAAATACGACAAGGAGAAACACCTCGTCGTGGCTGTCAAGGCTGCTGAGGCAGACAAAACTGCTGTTGAGGTGGCAGAAAAGGCTGCTGAGGAAACGGTTGTTGCCGACGGCCAACAGCCCTTGCAAGCCGACAGCCGCAGCGTAGGCGAGGAGAGCCTGAACGAGGAAGACCAGCGCTTCATGCAATGCGTGGTGGAGTTTGTGGAACAGCACATCGACAATTCCGACCTCAGTGTGACCGAGCTGGCAGCCGAGCTGAACGTCAGCAAGTCGGGACTGAACCGCAAACTGAAGAGCCTGTTGGGTGTGGCGCCCAAGGAGTTTATCAACAAGGCACGCATGAACCGTGCCGTGGCGCTGTTGCTTCACAGCGACCTTCCTGTGAAGGAAATCGCCTATCGCTGCGGTTTCTGCGACCAAAACTACTTTGGCAAATGTTTCAAGGCTGCTATGGGCATCAGTCCGTCGGAATATAGGCAGAAAAACGGGCTTTGAAACGTTTTTACCGAACTTTTGGGAGTTTTTTACCACTCATGTCGGGGGTTTTTGGCTACTTTTGCCCTCGACATTCTACTTCATTTTAAAAACTAATAATAAAACCTATGAGAAAAGTAGCGATTATTTTTATGAAGAAGTGTTCAGTACTATTGCTGATGCTTCTTTTCCCGTTAGGAGTGTTGGCGCAAAGCGTCACCGTTAGCGGACAAGTAACTGACGAGGCTGGCGAACCAATTATTGGCGCAAGCGTAAGGATTCCCGGCACATCGGTGGGAGTGGTGACCGATATGGACGGCAATTACTCTATCTCTGTTCCGAAAGGAAAACAACTCGAAATCACTTATGTGGGTTATAAGAAGGAAGTGATCATTGCCAAGGAAGGCAAGATGACTGTCCAGTTGAAGGAAGATTCCAACATGCTTAACGAAGTGGTGGCAATCGGATACGGAACCGTAAAGCGCAAGGACGTGACAGGTTCGGTTTCTTCGGTAGGCAACACAGAACTCGTGTCGGTGCCTGTGGCTTCGCCTGTTGAGGCCATGCAGGGTAAGCTGGCTGGTGTGCGCGTCACCATGCCTGAGGGCAACCCCGACGCCGAGGTCATCATCCGCGTGCGTGGTGGTGGTTCTATCACCCGCGACAACACACCTCTTTATATTGTAGACGGTTTCCCCGTCAGCAGTATTTCCGACATTCCTACCAGTGACATCGAGAGCATCGACGTGCTGAAGGACGCTTCCTCTACCGCCATTTATGGTAGCCGTGGTTCCAACGGTATCGTGCTTGTAACCACCAAGAGTGGTAAGGCTGGCAAGGTGACTGTGAACTACAATGCCTATGTGGGCTTCAAGAAGGCTGAGGACAAGGTAGACGTGCTGGGAGTGGAAGACTATCTGAAGTGGCAGTACGAATTGTCGAGCCTCTCTACTGGTGCCAATGCCGGTAAGTACCAGCAGGTACTCGGCGGATGGGACAACATACCCAACATTATGAACTCGATGAAGACTACCGACTGGCAGGACGAGGTGTACGGACGCACCGGCAACGTGTTCAGCCATAATGTCAACATCTCGGGAGGTTCGGAGAAGTTGCGCTTCACTGCAGGATACAACTACATGAAGGAGAAAGCCATCCTGCTCACCTCTGACTTCTATCGCAGCAACCTGAACTTCAAACTCAACTATGAGCCCAACAAGAAGACCAAGCTCGAGTTCTCTACCCGTTACTCACGCACCAAGGTGAATGGCGACGGACAGAGCGACGCTACCGGCGACCAGAACTCTGTGCCTTCAGGCTCTTTCGGCCGTATCCGCCATGCTGTGGTACAGTCGCCTTTGACAGGTTCAGGAAGCCTTCTCTTCGATGAGAGCAACATCGACGACGGACTGGAAGACCCAATCACAGCCCTCAACGACAACTACAAGAAACGTGTTCGTGAGAACTTCAACATGAACGGAGCTTTCACATGGAAGATATTGCCCGAGCTTACTTTCCGCACAGACGTAGGTCTCGACATCTACAACAACGACTTCCGTTACTTCTCCGGCTCTACTACCTATGAGTCGCAGAACAACACCCTGGCAGAATACAAGAACATGCCGCTTACTACACGTACTCAGGTGAACCGCCGCACCGTGCGCAACTCCAACACTCTGCAGTACGACTTCTCTAAGATTCTGCCCAAGGCTCACAGCCTGAACCTCATGGTGGGACAGGAGAGCATCGTAAGCCGCGAGACACTGGCAACGACACGCATAGAGGGATTCCCTTCATTCTACGATGCCGACATGGCTTTCCACCTCTCTGCACAGGGCACTCCTACACGTGCCAACGAGTTCTACTATCCCGACGACAAGATGGTGTCGTTCTTCGGACGTGCCAACTACAGTCTCTTGGACCGCTATCTGCTTACCGCCACTCTGCGTGCCGATGGTTCAAGCAAGTTCTCTAAGGACAACCGCTGGGGCTACTTCCCATCAGTGGCAGCCGGATGGCGTATTATCGAGGAGCCTTGGATGAAGTCGACACAAGACTGGCTGAGCAACCTGAAGTTGCGCTTGAGCTACGGTGTGTCGGGTAACAACAACATTCCTTCTGGACAGACCAGCCGTACCTATTCTATCAAGGAGAGCTCTTGGCTGCACCTGCAGAACTCATGGCTCACCACGGGCAACGCAATGAGCAACCCCGACCTGAAGTGGGAAACCACACACTCGCTCAACCTGGGTATTGACTTCGGTTTCTTCAACAACAAGCTCAACGGTTCGTTCGAGGTGTACAAGAACAACGTGAAAGACCTGCTCATGGAGATGCAGATCACAGGTAGCGGCTACAACACACAGTACCAGAACGTGGGCGAGACCAAGAACTCAGGTTTCGAGTTGACATTGAACTACGATGCCATCAACACCAAGAACTACGGTCTGAACTTCTCGTTCACACTCGGTCATAACACCAATGAGGTCGTGAGCCTCGGAAGCATGGACTCATACAGTAAGCCTTCTTATTGGGCAAGTACAGAAATTGGCTCCGACTACTTAGTGAAGCCAGGAAAGCCTGTAGGAACTATCGTCGGCTACAAACTGGCAGGAACAGGACGCTACGAGGTGGACGACTTCGAGGGTTACGATGCTGCCGCAGGACAGTGGAAGTTGAAGGAAGGTGTGGCTGATGCCAGCGGTATTGTGGGCACAGTACGTCCTGGTACCATGAAACTCCTCGACAAGGACGGTTCAGGAACCATCAACGATGACGACAAGTTCGAGATCGGCGACGCCAACGCATGGGCTATAGGTGGATTCTCTATCGGTGCACGTGCCTACGGATTCGACTTCAACGCCGACTTCTCTTACAGCATCGGCAACGATGTTTACAATGCTGACAAGATAGACCAGACCTCTACACGTGGCGGTATCTGGCGCAACCTCAACACCACGATGGCAAGCGGCAAGCGCTGGACCAACGTAGACGAGAACGGCAACTTCATCAACGATGCAGCCAAGCTCGCCGAGATGAACAAGAACACCACTATGTGGTCGCCTTACACAACAAAGGCTGTGCTCACCGACTGGGCTATCGAGGACGGATCATTCCTCCGCCTCTCTACACTTACCTTGGGCTACACACTGCCTAAGACATGGATGCAGAAAATCTATGTTCAGAACCTGCGTCTATACTTTACCGCTTCAAATCTTTTCTGTATCACCGGTTACAGTGGTATGGATCCAGAGGTGGACTGCTGCCGCAACGTGCTGGTTTGTCCAGGCGTAGACTACTCGGCTTATCCAAGAAGCCGCCAGTTCATCTTCGGTCTTAATCTTACATTCTAAAAAACACTTAAAGGAAACATCGTTATGAAAATAAAATATGTATTTACAGCCCTGTTGGCTGGCGCTACACTCATGTCGTGCAACGACTATTTAGACGTAGAAAGCGAGTCACAATACAACGACAAGGTGGTGTTCTCTAACACCCCGCTTGCCGAGAATACGGTCATCAGCATCTACAGCTGGTTTGCCGCCACCAATTCTCACCGTGCGCGCTACATGCCTTACTATGGTATGAATACCGATGCAGAGTGCTACTTCGACATGGCGCAGCCTTCGTCGGACAACAAGACCTCGCTCTGCACTTACAGCGCCTTCTCTGCCAACAACTGGATGGCTTCTGGAAAAGACCCTAATGCCTTTACAGGCTTCTTCAACGGCATTGAGGCAGCCAACTGCTGCATCGAGGGAATACGCGCCTACGGCAATCCTGAGAGCAATGCCGACATGGCTTATCTCTTAGGCGAGTCGCTCACCCTGCGTGCACAGTACTACTATGACCTCATTCGTGCCTGGGGAGACGTGCCTGCCCGATTCACATCGGTGAAGCAGAGTACCATCTACCTTCCCAAGTCAGACCGCGACGTCATCTACAAGCAGATTATTGCCGACCTGAAAGAGGCTGCAGGCTATCTGCCATGGCCAGGAAAGGCTGAGCGCACCAAGACAACAGAGCGAGTGAACAAGGCTTTTGCCTTGGGTCTGCGTGCACGCCTCATCCTCATGGCCGAGGGTTACAGCCAGCGTCCTACATCGCTCGACAATCCTACTACTTATGAGGTGCGCCGCAGCAACGATCCTGAGCTTACCAGCACAGCCCTGCTGCAGGAGGCTTACGACGACCTGAAACTCGTCATCAGAGAGAGTGGACTCGCACTCGACGCCACTTACGAGCAGTTCTGGAACGACCTCGCTACTGACGTCATCACCATCGAAGGCTCACACAAAGAGTCTATCTTCGAGATTCCATTCAACGACGGACGTGGACGATTCTTCTATCACTTTGGTGTTTACCACAAGTCGAAGAGCCCACACTTGACCAAGACCAACTATGGCGGACAGAACATTCCTGCTCCTACACTCTACTATGAGTACGACAATGCTGACCAGCGCCGCGACGTGAACTGCGTGCCTTACAAGTACGACAACGGCTACACAATGGCCAAGTTGGGTGACAACGATGCCTCTGCACCAAGCTTCAACTTCGGCAAGTACGACTATGAACGTATGACCCGTACGGTGTCTTCCAACGACGACGGTGTGAACCTGCCCGTGCTCCGCTACGCCGACATCCTGTTGATGGCAGCTGAGTTGGCCAACGAGCTGGAAGGTCCTGATGCAGCCAAGCCTTACCTCAAGGAGGTTCGCAACCGCGCCTTTGCCGTAGCCGACCGCCCTGCAAACGTAGAGGCTTATGTCAACGCCATCAGCTCGAAGGCCGACATGCTGAAGGCCATCCAGAAGGAGCGCCTTCTCGAATTCCCTGGCGAGATGCTGCGCAAGCAGGACCTCATTCGCTGGAACTTGCTCGGAACAGCCGTAAGACAGACCGTGACCGACATGAGAGCGCTGCGCGACCGCACAGGCAAGTATGCTGACGTGCCTACAGTGGTTTACACACGCACCAATGCTGCTGGCAAGTTGGAGTACTATGGCTTGGCTAAGGGTGAGACAGCAGCTCCTGCTGGCGAAGGCTGGACACAACTCGACTACGACTTCGTGTCTGCCACAGTGAAGGACAACATGCTGGCCAACTATTTTGCCAACGATCCAGACTCCCGTCAGTACTGGCCTATATTCGACTCAGACATCAACGCGTCGAACAACGCATTGATCAACAACTACGGATATTAAAATAACTGAACTTTTGCATGTGGGGAAGTTAAAGGGAAGTTAGTGAAGTTAGAGGGAAGTTAAGGGACAAATGTCCTAAGTTTAAACTATAAGACTATTATTTCTTAACTTTCCGAACGACCGACGGGAGTGATAACAGCTTTAGCTTCTATCAATTTCCTCGCTTGCGAAACTTGAATTCAAATAATGAATTAACGGTAGGTTTTTAGTTATATATTAAAACAAAACGCAGGCCTCTCTGCCTCGTGAGAAGCGGAGAGGCTTTTTTTCTTAAAATCTACTTTCGCAGGAATTGTTCCAGGGACAACAATTTGTTCCAGCAACAATATTCTCAATATTTTTCAAACCACTTAAAAACCGGGAAGCCTCATGAAGAAAGCAGTCTTTACTCTTATTTGCAGTCTTGCCTTTGCAGTAGGGGTTATGGCGCAGGATGCTCCGCTCGATGTCTCGAAGCGGGTGGCTGATTATCTGCTGAGCCATCACAACCACAACGTGTCAAAGGCACAGGACGGACACACTCACATCGACAGCTATTATCAGGAATGGAGATACGTGAATGGAGTGCTCGGAGTGGCAATGCTCAATCTTGCCGATGCGGCAGGTGAAAAGAAGTATGAGCAGTTTGTCAAAGAGAACTTTGACTTTTATTTCGAACCAAAAATACAGCGACAACTCAAGAAAGAATACGGATCGGGCGTGCGCGACAATGCGTGGCGCAGATTCTTCTCCATGTCGAGCCTTGACGACTGCGGAGCTATGGGCGCTGCCCTCTCCGAACTGGCACGACGATACAAAGACCAACGTTACGAGAATTATCTCGACAAGATAAGCCATTACATTCTTACTCAGCAGGAGCGTATTCCCGAAACAGGCATTTACTGCCGGGGAATGGTGGGAGAGCGAACTCTCTGGCTCGACGACCTGTATATGTGTACTTCTTTCCTGGCTCATCAGGGAAGTCGCAAGGGCGCATCGTCCGACTTGTTGCAGAGAGCGGCAGAGCAGGTATTGCTCTTCGACAGTCTGCTCTTCGACAACGACAAGCACCTCTATTGGCATTGTTTCTATTATGACACGACCCATGCTCACGGCACCGCCCACTGGGGAAGAGCCAACGGATGGGCGTTTCTGGCACTGGCTCTCGTGCTCGACAGATTGCCCGAAGAGCATCCTCTGCGAGACAGATTGCTGCAGCTGTTCCGAAAAAGAGTGGAAAACATCATCGCCTATCAGGACGCACAGGGCATGTGGCACCAGTTGCTCGACAAGCCTGACTCTTATCCCGAAACTTCCTGCACAGCCATGTTTGTCGCAGCCATTGCGCATGGTGTGAACAAGGGCTGGCTCGACAGCTCGTTCGCCTCTGTGGCGCTGCAGGGATGGAAGGCTGTCTGCAGTCAGATAACCCCTGAAGGACAGGTGAAGAATGTGTGCATGGGAACAGGCATCAGCCGCGACTTGCCTTTCTATTACAACCGACCGGCTCCGCTCAACGATGCCCACGGACTGGGAGCCGTGGTGCAGGCAGGAATAGAAATCAATAACGTAACAACAAAAACAACAGAATAGATATGAAAAACTTAAAGCTAAAACTCACATTCCTGTCGCTGTGCGCCTTTGCTACAGCGGCTCATGCACAGCAAGTGAAAGGAAACAGCGTACTCTACACATCGTCTCAAGGCAACATGCGCATCGAGATGTGTTCGGAAAGCATGTTCCGTGTAACCAAGGTGCCTGCACAGCAGATGCCTGATAATGAGAAGTGGATGGTGGTCAACTACAACTTCCCACAGGTGAATTTCAGCGTGGACGGCAAACAGATAAAGACCAGTAAGCTGCAGGTAAGCATTCAGGAAACTCCCTGGCGCATACAGGTGGCTGATGCTTCGGGTAAGGTGCTCTACGAGGAGTTGACATCAGGCTGCAAGGACAGCATATATAATGAGGTGAAGATGAATCCCGACGAGCATTTCTTCGGCTTCGGTGAGCGCATGGACCGCATCGACCAGCGTGGACAGCGTGTTCACCTCAATGTGGAACTGGGACGGGGCTCAAAGCCTGCGGTAGGCGGCAAGGACATTCTGAGAGCCAACTACTGTCCTGTGCCTTTGATGCTCAGCAACAAGGGCTACGCCGTGTTCTTCCATACTGCTGTGCCCAACGACTGGGACATGGGATGGACCAACAACGACAAGTACAGTTTCTCGGCACCTGGTGGCGACAACGACTATTATTTCATCTATGGCGAACAGTTGGAAACTCTGATTCACAGCTATCAGCAGCTCACGGGCGTGGCGCCTCTTATGCCACGTACTGCCTATGGTCTGCACATCGGCTCGTACAGCGGTGGAACATGGCATCATGAGAGCAAGGCCAACGATACGTATGTGGTCAATCTCATCGACCGCCTGCGTCAGGAAAAGATTCCGTTCGACATGATGTGGCTCGACTCTACCTGGCGCCTCTTTGCCAAGTTGGGCAACGGAGGCTGTACCTTCGAGTTCCAGGATCAGTTTAAAGACCCAAAGGGCATGATCGACCATGCCTATAAGAATCATGTGGCAATGTTTGGTCTGCACATTCGTTCGCTGGTCGACAACGGCAAGCGCAACAATCTGCTCACCACAGCACAGAAGAAGGGACTCACCATTCAGGACGGTGGAACCAACGCCATCATCAACTTCTTCGACGACAAGGCTGTGGACTGGTGGTGGAAGAATGCAGCCAAGAAAGTGACCGATCTGGGAGCCAAGTTCTTCAAGACTGATGTGGGAAGCGCTCTGAACTACAACAATCCAAACATCGAGCAGAAGGCTGCCCACAACCTCTTCCCTATAGCCTATGCCAAGGCACCTTATGAGAACTTTGCCAAGCTCAACGGACAGCGTGGCTTCGACCACACACGCGAGGGTTATGCAGGTATTCAGCGCTATCCTTTCATCTGGGCTGGCGACTGGGGCTCGGAGTGGCAGTGGTTTGAACCTATCATCCGCGGCGGTATTAATATAGGACTCTCTGGTGTCGGCTATTGGAGCCACTGTATGGGTGGATTCGAGCAGTATTCTGCCTACGACACCGACCTCTATCTGCGCTGGGTGCAGATGGGAATGTTCTCGCCTGTGTCCATTCTCTTCGGTATGGATCATCCTCGTTATCATGCACCATGGACTTATGGCGAGGAAGCACAGAAAATATTCATCCAGTACGACTCGCTGCGTTATGCGCTCCTGCCTTACATCTACACCAGCGCCTGGGATATGTACAAGACCAGCCGTCCGCTGATGACACCTTTGTTCTACGATCATCTGCAGGATGTCAATACCTATCAGATTTCAGACCAGTATATGTTTGGCCGCGACATGATGGTGTGTCCTGTAACGGTGAAGAATGCACTCTCGCGTCCTGTTTACTTCCCCGGTGGCGACTGGCTCGACTTCTGGACAGGTGAGCGCATCAGCGGACGCCAGTACAAGTCGTTCCTCACACCTATCGAGATCATGCCTATCTTCCTGCGCCGTGGAGCCATCATTCCCCGTCAGGAAGCCATGCAGTACGTGGACGAGCGCCCCAACACCAACATCTCGCTGCTCATCTATCCTTCCGAGCATTCGGTGTACGAAATGTATGAGGACGACGGCAAATCGCTCGATTATCAGAAGGGAGTTTATGCCGTCACCAAGATGGAGAGCCGACTGGCACAGAACGAGTGGATACTCAACATCACGACTCCTAAGGGCGACTACAAGCCTGTTTCGCACTACTACAGCGTAAGTGTTTACCTTGACAAGAAGCCTAAGCTCGTCACCGTAGCCGGCAAGTTTGTTGATGGATGGAAGTACGACGAGAAGTTGCGCTTACTTACCTTCGATGCAGGCGAGGGCGATATGGAAGTGGTTGTCAAGATGTAAAATCAAGACTTTTGGGGTTGAATACTTTGCCATAAAGCATATGGCTTTAACTTCTCCAACTACTCTAACTTCTTCATTTGCATTTATAAAGATATTACTATGTATAGAAACAGATTCTTCTTATCGGTTGCCGCCGTGCTTGCAGGTACGGTGGCAATGGCTCAGGGCTCTTACAAGGCTCTGAAGTTCAAGACAGCCACCTCGCTCTACAACTACGAGATGCTGCCAGTACACGCTCAGAACTATGAGCGCCAGCAGGCTTTCGAAAAGGCTTGCCAGTCGAAGGAAGCCATGCAGCAATACGTGAGCCAGTTGCGCAGTCGTTTTAGTCAGTTGGCTGGCGAAATGCCACAGCGTGGCAAACTCAATGCCAAGGTAGTGGGCTCGTTGAAGGGCAACGGCTTTATAGTCGAGAAAATTGTCTTTCAGAGTACGCCAGGCCGTTACGTCACAGCCCATCTTTATCTGCCCGAGAAGGTGCAGGGCAAGATTCCTGCCTGTATCGAGATGTGCGGACATGGACTCGACGGAAAGGGCACGGGTTCGGGAAGTGCTGAGCAGTTGGCTGTCAATGGTATTGCTTCCATGGTGGTCGACCCCTTCTCACAGGGTGAGCGCCAGCAAACTATCGATGCACAGGGCAAGAATCTTACCCGTGGCGTAACTACCGAGCATACACTCATTGCTCCGGGCTTCATCCTCCTTGGCAGCAGCCTTGCCGCACAGGAGTTTTTCGACAACAGCCGCGCCATCGACTATCTGCTCAGTCGTAAGGACATTGATGGCGACAAGATTGGTTGTTATGGCTTCTCGGGAGGCGGCACGCAGTCGTCTTATCTGGCTGCTCTCGACGACAGGGTGAAGGCAAGTTGTGTGGGATTGTTCTTCTCGTCGCGTGAAAGAACCCTGGAGACTCAAGGCCCAAGCGACGGATGTCAGTGGATTCCAGGCGAAGGACGCGAGCACATCGAGATAGCCGACATGGCGATGATGAATGCGCCAAAGCCTTTCCTGATTCTCGATGGTCGTTTCGACTTTGTTGACCATTGGGGAGCCTTGCGTGGCTATGAAGAGGTGAATCGTTGCTACAGTCTGCTGGGAGCGCCCGATGCTGCCGAACAGTTTTATTACGACGACGGACACGCCATTCCCAAGCCCAGCCAGGACAAGATGGTAAGCTTCTTCCGCAAGGCTCTCTTGGGCGATGCACAGGGCGAGGTGAAGCCTTATACTTACTGGCGTAGTGACGACATGCGTTGCACCAAGACAGGACAGGTAAACTTGGAATACAAGGATGCGCTCAGCTCCTTGCAGGAGTGTGAGGCACAGATGGACAGGCTGTCAGCCCAGCGTCAGGCTTTCTGTTCGCAGTCGGCCGACAAGGTGAAGGATGGCATTCTAAAGCTGTTGGGACTTCCTGGACTGAACGATCATTGGAATGCTATTGAGACTCGCCACGAATCGCAGCGCGACGTAGAGGAATATCGTTATCAGCTCGATTGCGAAGGTCAGTATCCTGTTCCTGTCATCGTCAGGATTCCGTCGGTTGCCAATCAGCAGTCGAAAGTTTGCATCCATCTTGCTGATGCAGGAAAGGCAAGTCTGCTGATAGAGACCGATCGTCGTGATGCATTCTCCGACGGCACGATTCATGTCTATGCCGATCTGCGAGGTTTTGGTGAGACGAGCGACATTTTCGAGTACAACCTTTCCAAGTATTGGAATACTCAGTATCGTTCTGCTGTAACTGCCCTTCATGCAGGCAAACCGCTCATAGGTCAGCGTGTGCAGGATTTGCGCACCATTCTCAATTTCTGTTCGGCTGACGAAAAGTTGAAGGGCCGCCAGATAACAGTCAAGGCTGACGGAATGAACGCAGTCGTAGTGATGCATGCTGCTGTGCTCGACGAGCGATTGGCTGGTGCCACACTCACCCGCACATTGAAGACCTGGCGCAATTACATTCAGCACCCCGTGCAGCACGACATGATGTCGAACGTCATTCCTGGTGTCTTGCGCTGTTACGACATTCCCGATCTTCTTGCGTTGGCAAAGGGAAGGGTCGTTATCCAGGACTAAACGCAGTATCAAGATTCCTGTTATCGACGTAAGGAATTTAGAAGCCATCCTCGCCCGACAAGTGCTCGTGGAATGCAGCGGAAAAGAGACCAACAGCCTGGGAGAGGAAAGCTGACTGAGGGCTGAAAAGCGTCTCAGTTTCAGTTGTTTCAGTTATTTTTAAGAGGGGTTCCAACTTCCGTTTTTGTTCTTTTTTCTTTACTATATTATTATATAACTATTTAATATATATATAGTTATAATATATATATAATATAATAAAAATTGAAAAAATGAAAACACACAACCCTCTTAAAAATAACTGAGACAACTGAAACTGAGACAGTAGATAACTTAGTTACTTCTCTAAAAGGCTAATAATCAGTTGTTTACCAAGAAACGAAAAGGTAAATATGAAGTATGACATCTCAAAAAAGACGTAAGCGGCTCCGCATTTATACCTTGCCCTTTATCGTAAAAGTTCTTACCTTTGCACCATAATTTTAAAAGCAACGAAATTATGAGAGCAACAGAACGTTATGAGAGGGCATGGAATGCCTTCCAGATTCATTTGAATCATAATCCAAAAGCCAGTTTGATTCCTTTTTTAAAGGAACGGCATGTAAACCATCGCTCGATGCATAGATGGATGTCAGAGAAAGGTTATTCTGTTAGGTTAGCCAAACAGCAGATTCGTCTGCTTCAGGCCGAAGCCCGTAAGGAATGTTCCGAGGCAATAGCCAAGGACACTGGGATGATGTTCCTTCCCATGGAAATGCCATCCGAACCCGTCTGTCCAGAGAACTATCTTTTTGGCATAACCCTAACCTTCCCAAATGGAACGATAGTCACCATCAAGAAAGGTAGCGCCAAATCTGTCATGCATCTGATGAAACTTTATGAAAAGGAGGATATGCTATGTTTGGACTAAACGAAAATACCCAGTATTACGTCTGCCAGCGATATGTCCGAATGAACATGGGCATAAATGGCCTGTACCAGATTGTGAGGACGGAGATGGAACTTCCGCCACTCGGTGGTGCCGTCTTCATCTTCTTCTCAAAGAACCGCCAGCAGGTAAAAATGCTCAAATGGGATGGCGACGGTTTCCTGCTGTATCAGAAGCGACTGGAGCGAGGAACCTTTGAATTACCATTCTTTGATCCCCAAAGCAAACAATGCAAAATGCTTTACAAGACGTTATCTGCCATCATGAGCGGAATTTGCCTGAAAAGTATGAGATATAGAAAACGGCTTAATCTGTAGGTGTGTAAGGTTGCGTTTAATAGGTTGTATATCAGTAAGATAGCAAAAAATAAATGTCTGAAAAGCCTTGCATGTCTCGATATTTTTTCGTACCTTTGCACTATGAAAAAGGACGAAATTATAGTACTTTTAAAGGAACAGCTTCAGCTTGCAAACGAACAGCTTCAGCAAGCTAATGCTACGGTGAGTTCGTTGACTACACAGGTCAACGAACTCATTGAACGTATAAAGTCATTAGAAGAACTACTCGTCCAGAAAGGAATCGCCATTGACAACGCGAATCGTCAGAACAAGGCACTCGGCAAGCTCGTTTCAGGCAAGAAGTCCGAACGTCAGGAGAAGAATCTGCAAGATTCAATGACTCAGGAAGAATTTG
>ERZ780214.558-NODE-558-length-16193-cov-33.0402_pt1 | contig 16193 bp, 4 predicted proteins | sample MGYA00510976_ERZ780214 | MGnify/ENA primary metagenome ERZ780214 (study PRJEB29588, sample SAMEA2154920) | human gut metagenome | biome: human gut; feature: human-associated habitat; material: faeces | place: Denmark | collected 2008/2010 ... | reverse complement strand
GTATTACCAAAAGGATTACCACTAGCTTGTACTTCTTTAATACGTTTTAGAATAGCTTGACCATTCTTATAAAAACTTTGGTCACCACCATACATATCGTACATACTATCTCTAACAAGATAATCATTAACTAGAAATTCAGCTAAAGATTCATTATTAATCCTATCATCAATAAATGTACCATATTTATTTTTAAGTTCTTTATAACCATTAGTTATATATTCATTTAACCAATCAGCAACAGCATCTTCAAGAACAATACGTTGTTCTCCATTAAGAACTACTTGATTATTAACATAGCTAAGTCCACGTGTAGACCCCCCGTAGAGGATGTCAATAGTCTTACCATACCCAATTAGTTCATTAAATGCTCCATTACTATTAGGAGTAATTTTACTAACTAAACGTTTAAAACTAAATACTCTACCAGCTAAAACTTTATGTCCATCTTTAGTAGTAAATACATTACCTTTTCCATCTTTATGGTATTGATTATAAAAATGTTCAGGTTTATTATTATAAGTATCACTAAATTCAAAATCTCCATTAGTTAAAATAGGATTACCATTAGCATTAGTTTTAAACATTACATTAACAGCTTGAGCCATATTAGTAAGTTCTTGAATAACTATATTATAATACTGTTTAAATAATGGATGTTCTCTATTTATAATTTTAGTTCCATTTTCTAGTTGACTACGTAATCCAGCAAGACTATATCTAGGAGCAGTAATAGTAAAGTTTTTAGGAGCATCACTAGGTATAGGAAGTAAATAATTAGCAGTAGGAGTTTCAGAATTATTAATATCAGTCATAAATAATCCCATAGCAGTAATTAAATAATCACCATCACTCATACTACGATATAAGTCATTATTGTTATTATCTAATTCGCTAATACCATTAAGAAGAGAAGTTTTAAACATACTACGAGCATATTCGGTAAGTTTAGGAGTTCCATTTCCAACTCTTCTAAATAATCCATAATTAATTATATTGCCATTAGTATCTCGATGTTCAAGAAGTAAATTACTATAATCATATTGATGACTAGCAAACTTTTGTTTAGCATAAGCTTCCACCATAGCATTTTGTTCTTCAACAGTAGATTTATCATCATTAATAATTTTAGCAATATTAGTAATAAAACTTCTATTAATAACATCAGAACTTAAATTACCTTCAGGATTACGAGAATTAAGTTCAACAGGAATATAAATAATATCTTTAAAGACATCAGCCATTTGATATATAATAGAAGTATCACCTCTATTAATAAAACTATCAGGCATTTTAGTTCCTTTATCTTTTTTAAGTGCTTCTACATATTTATTATAGTTTTCAACTGTACGATTAATAACATTAGCAAAGTTAATAAGATTATTAGCCATAGCAACACGACCAATCTTAGCAATAGCTAAATTAAAACTAGCTTGATTAATATCTGGAAATATTTCTTTAAAAGCATCATATAAATAAAGATTAGCATGATGAGTATTTTTATATCTATCATATATACGAAACTTTTCACGAGCAGCAGGAACACGATTAGTAATAATATTATTCTTAACATTATTATAAAAAGTATTCTGTAAAATAGTACGAGAATCAGTATTAGGATTAGTTACACGAGCACGAACATAACTATTACCATTAGAATCAGTTTGAATATAAGTTTCAATTTTAGATATAATAGGTTTATTAAACACCATCATATACTTATTAGCAAATACTTTATTTTTGCTAAGTAAATCATGTAATTGAATCAAACATTCACAATTTGGAACAGTTTCAGATATACGTTTAAGACTAGCTATAAAATTATCTACATTACTAGTATCAGCACTAGCATATAATATTTTAGATAAATAATTAGCATCAGAAAAAGTAACAACTCCTAATTCATTATTAGTATCAAAAGGATAACTTCCATTATCAAGTTGAGAAGCAGCAGTAAGTTTAGGTAAACTTGCAAGATGATATTTAATAATTTCTTCTACGTGTTTATTAAAATCTTTAACTTCACCAATACTTAAATTCCAAAGTTGAGTCATTAAATCAATACCATCATCTATACTATTTTCATCACCTTCAGTAGAAGTTTCATCAAGATAACCGCCTAATTCTTCATAATCAGTAGTTTGATATAATTCATCTCTTTTAATAAGTTTAGCTACATTTTTATTATTAAAAAGAGCTTCATTAAATTCAGTATTAGTTAATGAACGAAGTAATGCACCATAATTAAAATCTTTAGCATCACCATATTTACGAAGAAATGCTCCAAGACCATTAATTTTAATAGCAGGACTTGGATTATTAATAAAGCTATTAAGTTCATTATTTTTAGCTTCATCACTTCCGGCTAATTTCTTAGCACGTTTAAGTCCAGCATTAATAACAGTTTCATTAGTACGTTTTTTAATTTCATTAAAATTTAATGGAGCGCCATTATATAAAAAATTAAAACTAAGTTTATTCATAATATCAGCCATATAAGTAATAGCTGTATCTCTAGCTTTAATTGTACTAAACAAACCACGTTCTTCTTTTTCAGCAACAGAAGCTATATCATCCATATTACGAAGTTTAATAGCTCTAGCTTCAAGAAGAGCATTATAAGCTTGTCTTCCAGAAGTTTTAACATTAATACCTTTATCAGCTACAATCTTTTTAAAGATTGGGTCTTCAACCATAGCTATAAGACTATAATAATCTGCATTATTAGAACCATGTTCTTTAATAATAACATTATGAAGATTATTATATCCTACAAGTTTAATATTTCCACAACTCATAAGTTTATATTTAAGTTTAAATTCATTAATAGTAATACCTCTATGACTAATGTAAAGTAAAATTTAATTACATCGTCATAGAGGCTATTTTTCTTTGTTTTAAGCGACTTTTATCTTTACTCGATTAATTCTACATACAGCTAAAACTAATGCGTCCTGTGTCAAGCAAAGTGGCAAATTCGGGCTGTTGGTCTATCGGTAAACGACTAGTCAATTCAGCCATATTCACCACTGTATTATCATCAACACTACTAAACATATCAAGTCCATCATTAAGATTATCATTATTATAATTATAATCTTGACTGTTATCTTCATTAGGATTTTCAGTTTGTTCTGTATTAACAGTTTCTTCTTCAAATTGAAAAGTTCCTTGAATAGCTTCTTGATTACTTTCTTTAGGCATTTTCTTAATAGCTTTATAAGCATCTCTAGCAGCAGCTAATAAACTATCTTCATTAATCTTAATACCTAACATATCAGCAATAACTTCAAGAAGTCTACTAAATAAAGTCTTACGTTTACTAGTTTTTCTATTATCATATTTTATTTCATTAAGAGCTGACATAAGAGCATTACTAGTAATACTTTCAACTAGAAATTCTTCAAGAGCTTCACTTGTATTAAAGTTCTCAAATAGATAAGGTTTAAGTCTTTCTTTAGTATTATCATCTTGAATATCAAGCCAAGCTTTAAATTTATCATATATAGGTTTAACTAAAGCAATAGCTTGTTCAGTATTATATTTAGTATAAAGTTGTCTATGTAAACTTTCATGAAGTATAATATTAACAACTCGATAAACTCTTTGACCAGCAATAGCAGAACGATTAAGTTCAATAGTATCTGTATCACGATGATAAACAGCATTAACTTGATTACCATTATTATCAGTAATACTATTTACAACTTGAATATTTTTAGGTAAAATACCAATCTTTTGAAGAGAATCAATATAATCAATAGCAGTTTGGTCATTAGCAAAATACTTTTTAAGTCCACGAGTTAAATTCTTAGCAGTTATAGCAGATTCAAAAGCATTAAAATTAATAGCATTAAGAGTATCATCTAACATGAACTCTGATAGCTGTTCAGGTATTGCTCCATCCTCCACGGGGGGTCTACCCTCAAGTTCATAAGTAATATCAAGTTTGGAATGAATATCAATTTGCCAATTACCAGCAGTTTCATCTGTATTAGTATTAGCTAATTTAGTTCTAACTAAACCATTACTAATAATAAAATCTTGATAACTATTATAACTATAAGTTTTACCATCAATATTTATAATAGTTTTACCATTTTCACGATAAATATATTTATTAGTTTTATCATTAGTTTTTGTACTATCATTAATAAAATCTTTACTAATAGCAAATTGGGCATAGTTAAACATTTCATCAATAACAGGACGAAGAGCATTATCTAATTCATCAATAGTACTAGCATTAATACCATAACTTTTACCTATTTTAAAAGCACTATTAACAACATAAGGAGAATTAATAATAATATTACGTTTATAATTACCAGCATCAGAATTAATAGTAAAAGCATAATCCTTACCATTAAAATGTGCACCTTTAACATAAAAGCCTATATTAGTAGGATTAATACTAATTTGAAGTCCAGTATTTCTATCTCCGTTAATAAGTTTATTATTTCCAAATATATCTCCAAGATTTTGTTTAAGTTCACCAAAACTTATTTTTCTACTAATATAATCTCTACAAAGATTATTAACTTCATTTTTAATAGAATTAATAATACGTCGAGCATCACCTTTAAGTAGATTACTATTTAATGGAACTTGTTTACAAAAAGCATATAAAGAAGTACCGTCACTACTTGGAATACTAATAACAGGCATACCATTAGTAGTAAGATTTTCAATAATAGTAGGTTTGCTTTCTCCATTAAGATATACTTGACCTTGTACAACTACACCAAGTTTGTTAATATTTTCATTATAACCAACTACTGTTTCTTGTACATCATTCCATTCACCATTAGTATCATCAATAGTATTAAGAACTCCATATTTAATATTAACAGCTTTAATCTTACCTTTAAAATCACCTTTAACTATTGTAATAGCTTGGTCATAACTATTAAGAAGATTATTAAACCAACGATTAATACTAGCTTCATGACTATTTTCATAAGGCTGATTAAATATATATTTAGTAAGATTAACAAGATGTCCAGCTAAATCAAAACTTGCAACAGGAGTAGTAAAGTTTTTAACAATATCAGGATATTTAACTTCAAATTCTTTAAATAAAGTATCAAGTTCTTTATTTGTAACTTCTTCTTTAACGGCAAGTTCATATAAATGACCAATAAATTCTTCGTCAAATCTATCGCCATCAAGAATACTAATTAAAGCATCTTTAAGCGGAGAAATAACTTGACCATTTTCAGCATGAATATTATATTTCCAACCTTGATTAACCATATCATAGTTACCAAACTTATCAATATTTGGAACTCCTATATAACCAATAATTGTATCATTAGCAAATATATCAATACGTTTAAGTTTAACATTATATATGGCTTCTAAATAATCACCTTGCTTAATACTAGTAAATGCTTTAACATTTTCATTCTCTACTATATACTTAAGATTAACATTATTAGTATGTTCAACTTGAAGTCTTTCAAGACGTTCTTTAGCAATACCGTCAACGTATTGAACAAATTGTCTAGCATTAAGTTTTTTAATAGTTGATTCATCAGTAGCACGATATTTACCTTGATTATTAGTGCTGGCGTAAAGATAGTTTTTTATTTGATTAAACAAGTAATTTTTAATAATTTTATTACCCGTAACACTATCTATATATTCAACTAATTGACCAATACTAAGATAGACTTTATCATTAACAATTTTACCTCTAGTATTACCTTCACTATCAACACTATTAGCAAAATCATCCATAATAGCTTCTATATTGCGTTCATTACCTGTAACAGTAGCATAAGTAGCATTAAGTAATAAACGTCTAGTACTATCATCTTGAACAGAACTATATAAACTACCTCCTGTAAGACCATCAATAATATTATTAACTATGTCAGTAGCTTCTGTTTGTTCAAATCCAGCTTGATTAAGTTTATCAATAAAAGATTGTCTAGCATTAAGTAAATCACTACTAGTTGATTCATGTCCTAAAGAATCTTCTAAATCAGCAATACTTTCATAAACTAAATCAGTACCTATTTGACCACGTTCAAAATCATCATCTGGAAGAGCATTATTAACTTCAGACTTAGGAGTACTAATAGGTTCTTGAGAAACTGGTTGTTCAGTTTGAGATTGAGGTTGTTCAGTATTAGTAGGCTCACTAGGAACCGCTTCGCTTCGCTCCGCTATACTCCCCGTGGAGGATGGAGATGAGTTAGTATCATCTACATCAGTTTCATTAACTTCATTAACATCAGGATTAACAGGAACTACTTCTTCCTCTTTAGGAATATTATTAACATCATTTTCAATCTCTGCAATTTCAGCTAATTGTTCTAATGTAGTTTTAAGATGTTCATTACCTTTAGAATTTAAATCAAGTGCAGCATAAGCATCTCGAATAATTTTATCTATATTTGGTTTATTACCATTATTACCATCTTTAATAACAGAATTGACATATTCTTTACCATATTGTTTATAAGCATTACGTAAATCATCCATAGCTTTATTAACAATCTTTTTACGACTATTATCAAAGAAGTTATTAAGATAAGTTATACGAGATTTAATATTATCATCAGATAAATTAAGTTGATTTTTATTAACCTCAACATTAATCTCAGCATTAACAACTTCTGCTAAATCTTTAAATACTTCATTATATTGTTTTTGAAGTTGAATAGCTGATTGAATATCATTTTTATTTTCAATATCAATAGGAATATAAAGTTTATTAATAGCATCTAGACGTTCATTTAATTGAGCAATACGTTCTTGTTTAACAGAATTATTAATTGCAGCGTTATCTTGAATAGTTTTAATATCTCTTTGAATACTATTAATAATATGTTGATAAATACCATTCTTAGCAGAATTAATATCAACATCTTCAATATGATTATTTATAATATCTTGGTTTAAAACATCATTAGCCCAATTAAGAAGATTATTATAATTTTCTTGGCGATTACGAGCATGAACCATTTGAGTAGCTATAATACGACCAACTTCAAATCCACCGCCAAGTCTATTAACTTTATTTAAAGTAGTATTATATTCATTTTTAAGATTATTAATTTCAGTTTTAAATTTATTAATAAGTTCAATACTATCTTGCTGTTGTAATCCAAGTTTATTAGTAATACTATCATTAAATTCTTTACTATTAATAGAACTTTCAAGAAGTCCTAAATTACCAGCGTTCATAGAATTAATAATAATATTATCCATATATTCTTTTTCAGCTATACTACGAAGTTCTTCTTCAGTACCAGTAATGATATCTGGATTAACCTGTTGACCATTTTCATCAGTAATAGTTATAAATGGATTTTTACCATTAGCAATATTATTAAGTCTTTCTTGATATGCTTGAAAAGTAGCAGTACGACCAAGAATTTCATTTTCTCTTTGTTTTTCAGCAGAAATCCAATCTTTGTCAAGACGTTTATTAATAAACTCTCCAGCTTTATTCATAACACTACTAAAAGTAACACCACCAAGAGCACCCCAAAATGCTTGCTCCCATAACATTGGGTCTTGAAGATAATCTTTAATAGTTTGTTGAGGAATATCTTTATCAAATACTTTTTTACCATTATATAAACCATCTTGACTAGCTATATAATTAATAGCTTCTTCAACTCCTTCTGTCCATTCTGCTCTAACACCATGAAGAATATCATCACCTACATCTTTTAATGTGCTAGTAATAGCTTGTTTAGTAGTTTTATTACTTAAAGCATTAGTAATTGCAGCGGCATCATCAATATTACTATTAAATGCAGTATTTAAATTTCTAAGTCTAGAACTAGTTGTATTACCACTTAAAGCATTTTTCCATAAGTTCTTTAAACTATAAACTTGCCATACATCAAAAAGAACATTAGCCCAATCTTCAGCAAAAGTAATATCAGCACTATTTTTAGCAATATCTTTAGCTACTTCTTCATCAGACATATCTCTATATTTAGGATTATTATTATAAAACTCTTTTCTTTGTTTATCATTCATATTAGCAAGTTGAGTTTTAGAATAATCTTCAATATCATTATAAGTTTGTCTAGCTTCTTGATAATTTTCAAGATAACGAGAAGGAACTCCAATAGCAGTAGCTTCTGCTATTCTACCAGTAATGGCTCTACTCTTTTGCGTCATATTAATAGCATTAGCCATTTTATTAGCTAATTTATTAAACTTTATGCCTTTACCTAATAAAGAAACACCTTTAGCAAGACCGGTACTAGGAACCATAAGAGTTAAAGAACTAGCTATACTAGGAGCATTACTAGCCCACCAAGCAAAATCTCCAATATCAAAAGCAGCATTAGGATTTTCTCTATATATAGCTAAACGTTCATTAATAGATTCTTTTAAAGACTCAAGTTCAGAACTTATTTCAGATTGATAATCATTAGGACTATTACTAACCATATTATAGAAAGCGTCAGCTAAATCAGCAAAACCAATAGCTGTTCCAACAGTAATTTCATTACCAATCTGTCCAATCATTCTTAATCCTTGTTCCCAATTACTTTGATTAACAGCACGTTCTTTATCAAGTTTTTCTAGGTCATCAACAGGATTAACATAAACATCATAAGGAGCATATTTATCTATATCATATTGATTAAGATTATATGATTGTCCAGCAATACGACTAAATAAATGACCACGACCCCGGTCACTAATAGAAGTACCGGGGTTGTAATCAACTAAAACAGGAGGCTGTATAGCCCCCTTTTTAGTTTTAGGATTATATTCAGGATTAGGTGTTTTATTACCACCTTGTAGAAACTTTAATACATCCATATTAATATAGATTATTAGTTAATTCATCATAGTAATATTGAATAACATAAGGGTCTGAACTGCCACTAAGTTGAGCAAGTTTAGTAGCAACATTTTGTTGAATAGCCTTAACAGCATTTTCATCTACTGCCATACCAGCTTTAACAGCAGTTACAGTTTGTTCCCATTGAGATAAATTATCTACAATATCAACAGCATTTTCTTTACTTACTAAACCAATAGTTTGATTATTAGTAGAATTAATTAAATTAAAACCTCCACCATTAGGTACTAATTTAAATTTATCAATTCCAGTAAATGCAGCATTATTAGTAAGAGAAATAGGTCTATTAGCATTATAATAATTTTCTACTTTACCGGCAGCTCTCCAACTAGTATCTTGATTCCAAGATTGAATAATAGAACTATCAATAGCACCACTACCTACAAGTAAAGTAATAGGTTCTCTTTTAAGTTTACCTTCTGTATCATAGTAACCTGCAATATTAATTTGAACTCCAACATCACCAGTTTTTGGGTCACGAACAATAGTAGGAGTAATCTCATTTTCTTTAGCACTTCTAAGATAAGCTGTATAAGCTTTTCTATCCTCAGAAGTCATAGGTTCAAATATTCCATTTTCACTAGTAATATAAGCTTCTCCTTGAGTTAAATCAATACCACTACGAATAGCCATCATAGCTTGTTCTTCTTTATTCTTCTTATAAGCAGAAAGTTGACTAGCTTTTTCAGGATTAGCGTTCATCATAAAATTAATTTCAGCTAATTCTGGAGTTAAAGCACTAATACCAATAGCAGAAGAAGTTATTTGACCACCATCAAGAACAGCATCATTTTTAGATTTAAGAGAATCAACATAATCAATTAAACCAATATAAGGTTCTTTATTACCTGTTGGTAATCCAGCATGATGTTCTTCACCATTAGAATCAACTCGAACAAATTTATCACCATAACCAAAAAATCTAGTCTTAGCAGAATTAAGAAAAGCATTTAAAGGATTTCTAGTATCTTCAGCTTCTTTAACCGCTTTACCAAAACTATAAATAGATTTATGATAATCTTTTGGTAATTCAGCATATCTATAACCATTACCATCAGAACCAAATCTTACTCCAAGACTAGCAGCTTTTTTCTCTCCTCCAATAGCATTAATAAATGAATTATAAACATCATCATTATTAAAGTATTGTCTAATAGCAGAACTATCTCCAAATATTTGATTAACATATTTACTATATCTATCTGAATATTTATTACTAGGTAAATCACTTAAACTAATAATAGAATTATATGTATCAAATCCATCAATACTATCTTGAGATTTACCAACTTTAAGACTATTAATATATTCTTGATTATCAATAATATCATTAAGATAACTAAGAGCATATGCTCTATCAGATGGATTAGTAATATTAGTCATAATACTAGTTCTAATATCATCTGGATTAGCAGTACTTAAATTAATATTAATATCAGGATTATATTTATTAAGTAATCCAGCTATTGATTGTCTATTACTAGTAATTTCAGCTTGAGCTTGAGCAGGCATAAAATTATCAATACGAACAGGAGTACCTTTATAAGTTAAATTATCAATAGCTTGTTTTCTTTGAGCACTACTTCCAGAACCAGCTTGTTTAGCTAAAGCTAATTGAGCTTTCCATGCTTCTCCATAAGTAGTATTACTACTTTGATTATAAAAAGTTGCAGCATTATAGAAAGGGTCAATACGTTTAGCAAGATACTGTTCAGGAGTAAGCAGAATACCATTTTTATCTGTTATATCAGGATTACTACCATTTTGGTCATATTTCCATTTAGCAATCTTATAATCTTGTTCAAGACTAGCTTTAGCGCCAGGAGTATTTTCAATAACAGCTTTAACAGCTTCAGCAAGTTTAGCTTTACTTAATCTTTGCCAATCACCTTTAGTATGAGAATAAATCTCTCCTGTAACAGATTTAGTAATATCATCAGTAACTTTACCGTTAGCATCAAGCCATCTTGTTTGACTACCACCACCTTGTTCTTTAGCAGCCCATTGAAGTGCTTGATTAAGTATTTGATTCATAGGAATTTCAGAAACTTCTTTATCAATAGGAGTCCATTTACTTCCACCAATAACATTACCATTCTTATCAGTTATATCTTGATAATTATATTTATTAACAGCACGATAATAATTCTTATAATCTTCAGATAAATCAGTACGTTTATCAAGATTATCCATATATGCTTTATAATCTTGTTGAGCACGTAAACGACCAATCATTCCGGGACTTGAAGTTATATCTCCATAAGTTCCAACTATATCATCAAGACTAGAATACGCATTACCATATTGCATATTTTCGGTAAGAGCATTACGAACTTTATTAAGTTGTTCTTGACGCCAAGCATCTTCGGCTTCATTTAAATCTAATTGAGCAAGTTGAGCATCAATTTGAGATTTAGTTTGAATAGCTTGTTGATGACCTTGTTCAAGAGTATTATAAGTTCTAGCTAAGACATTTAAGTCAATAGGATTAACTTGTTGTCTAAAAGTAGGAGTATAAAAGTTTATCGGCATGATTGTTTTCCTCCAAGTTTTCTACGTTTACGAATAATAAATTCATCATAATCAACTCCAACATCTCGCATAATTCTATCATCTACATTAGGAGCAGATGCTCTCATAGCACCAATAGTATTATTTAAAGCTTTACGATTTTCATATCTACTAATCATATCTTGAATACCAGCATTAATACCGCTAAATAAATTATTAATATTAGTTACTTTAGCTTCTCTAATACCATTATCAAATGCTGCTTTTCTATCTATATATTGATTATATTGTTGAGCATTAAATTGACGAACACTTTGTTGATTACGTCTATCTTGATTAATAAAATTAGTTTCTATATTTTCTTTATTACCATAAAGTTCATTAGCAGCTTGACCAGCAGCATTACGAACTCGTTGTTTACGAGCTAAACTAACACGACTACTGGCAGTATTAGAATCAATATCACGATAAGCCTCAAATTTATCTTCTCTAATTCTATCAAGTTGAGGATTAATATTATATTTCGTTTTAAGTTTATTAGCACTAATAAGAGTAGGCTGTCCCGGACCTCTCATTTTATTAATAGCTCTTTTACTAGCAAAATAACTAGCTAAACTACCAGCTACATTACTACCTAATCCAATCCAATCAGCAGTAGTAAGATTTTTAAATTTACCTTGACCTTTACCATCGGAAGATGTAGTTCCTTTAGTAGGTGTACTAGTAGAAACAGGTAAAGTAGTTGGAATATTAGCTTCTACTTTAGGTAGATTGCGATTATAAACAGCAATAGGAGGTATTTTAGTAGGAACAGATTGAGTTGATTGACTTGACTTACTACGTCCTCCACGGGGGGTCTTCCCGCTAGATTTAGTTTCAGATAAACTTGGAATATTAGTATTATTCATACTAACACCTTTGTTATTTTCATGACTCCAACCAGCTCTAACTAAACCGCTAGTAATTCCAGCACCATCTTCAAATAAAGGAAGTCTACGTTCTGCATAATATTGAGGACGACGATTTCCATTATCAATATTAGATTTATTAGTATTATTATTTGTAGTATTATTTTTAGACCATCTTCCATTTCTAAAAGTATAATCATTTCCAATAATAGTTTCTCCTCTAGCAGATTTATTAATAGGATAAGCAGAAGTTCTATTAATAGTTCTATTAGTTATAGGGGCATAAGCTCCAATTTGTTCATCATATTCCCAAGTTCTTCCATGACGATTAATACGATTTCCACCAACAGCAAATTTATCGCGTAGACCCCCCGTAGAGGATGGAGAATGAATTAATCCATTCTTAACATTACCATTAATACTAACAACTAATCCAACATTACCTTTCTTTCTAAGTTCTGGATATTTATTATAAACTTTAGCTTTAACATCACTTCTACCATGTAATCCAGCTAATCTTAAAGCGTCAACAGCATCTGCTTTTGTAGGAATAGGATAACTTCTATGTCCACCAGCAAAATCTTTTTTAGCTACACTAGGATAAGGTTTCTTTTTAGAGCCATAATCTTTATTTCTATTTAATCCACCCATAGCTTTTTTATTATCTTCATTTATATTTAATTTATTAGTAATATAATCAACAGTTCTAGGAATATTACTACCATGTTTACCGATAGTTGTTCTATAAACTTCTTTAATACCTTGATTAATCCAAGTATTATCAATTTTATTAGCTAAATCATAAATCTTTTGTCTACCTAAATTAATAAAATTAGTAGCAGTTCTACCTATTCTAGAAGCTTTAGTTAAACCTTTAATAAATTTATAATTTCTATTACCAGCTATTGTAGGATAACCACCAATAATTATCGAACCACTTTCAGCGATTTGTCTTTTATATTCATCAGGTGCTTGATAAATTTTGCCACCTTCTTTATATTTAGTTCCATCATCATTAATTCTATTTCTATCTTTAAAATCTTCTTGAGCTTTAAATACTTTATTAGGATTAGCTCCACCCATAACTAATTTAGCAGGACTAACACCATTAATAATAGGTTGTGCAGAATAAACTTTAAGTTCATTACCATTAGTTTCAACAACTTCACCACCTTCTACTTCAATACCAGTTTTATCACTAGGACCAATATCAATACCACCTTGACTATGTTTTCTTCCATTCATATAAAAGAAATTATTACCAAGAGGTTGTGCAATGCCACCAGCAACTACATTTGGTATTTTACCACCAACAGCATATTGCTTTTGAGGAATATTTCTTCCATTACTTCTAGGAGTTTGAATAATATTAAATGGAAATGTTGGTCCAAGTTCATCATCACTAGGAAGAGATTCTTTATTAAAATCTTTAACATAATTAATAAGTCTACCAGCAGTATTATTCATTAATTTTTCTCTATTATCTTTAGACACCAAATTGTTTACACCATTATAGAGAAATTCATTGCCAAGTCTTATTAAACCAGTAGATTTAGCAACTTTATCATAAACTCCACCAAGTGGAGGAATACCATTTTGAATAAATCTTCCATTACGAGTAACATTACCTCTAAATGTACTAGGTAAATTACTTATATGAATAACTTTATCTTTTCTAGGCATTTTATATAATATAATAAGAAATTGTAATTTGATTGATTTTAAGGCTCTCTGCTGAACGATAGCCTATCAGTCGATTAATAGTTCATACCTATATATAATAATTCAACAGAGAGCAAAAGACTAGCGTCTATGACCGCCACAGCGATATACATTTAGCCTATCTCGATATACTGATTGAGGCATAACAGGTTGTTGAACAGTACCATTAGTAATCCATTCAGGACGTTCAAGACCAGTTTTAGGAGCACTATAACTAGCTTGGTCAGCTTGTTTAACTTGAATTGGTTGTTGTCCTTTACTTCCAAACATACCACCAATTAAACTTCCAGCAGCACCAATAGCAGCACCAATCCATGCTTTTCTACGTCCACCACATTTATATTTATTAATAAAACTAGAACGTTGATACATAGTTATTGGATTAATCATTTTATCAGAAGTAATATTAAGTTGCTGTTGACCAGCTTGAAGTTGTTTACGCCGTTCAGCTTCTTGAGCAATACGTTTATTTTCATTAATTTGTTGATTAGCAGAAATACCTTGGCCTATTGCAGTACCTAATTCACCAAGTCCTTGAACTCCTGTAATAGAACTAGCAAGACTACCTAAACCGGGAAGAGCATCAGCAAATTCAGTACCGAAACCAGCTTTACGTCGAACTCTACCGCCACATTTAAGAGTAAGCTTATCATTATATTGACCAACATAATCTTGATTAGCATAAGCACTAGTTAAAGCTTGAGCATTTTGTAAAGCATCTTTATGGTCTTGTGCAGCTTGAGCTTCAGCTTGAGCTTTTTCTTGAGCTTTCTTTTGCTTATTACCTTTAATTATACCACCAGCAATACTAGCAGCTGCACCAATAATAGCACCAATAAAAGCTTTTTGTCTTTGTCTATCTCTATACTGTATCATAATTTTCTAAATTGAGTTTGAGCACATTCAAGACTTTCAAATTCAATGCGCTTATTATCTGAATTATTAAATATAAAACGAACTACAAAATAATTACCATATACTCTACGAAGTTTATCACTTACTGTATTAGGATGTTCTTTAATTGCATTACGGAAATAATTAAAGTTATATTGAGTTAATTCATACCACGGTTTTTTATACTTATTAAATTCATTAAGTTTATCAATATTAATATCTATATCATCAGTATCATTATCTTCATTAAATATACGAAGTATATCTCCAGCATAAGGATGTTCTCTTAAATCAACAGGATTATTAATATTATCACTATAAATAGGAATATATATCTTACGTACTTTATATTTAATAAATTCAAGAAACTTAATAAGTTCATAAGATTCATTAACCATAATATCAATATAACTATTATGAACTAATATAGGCTCATCACCAACTTCTTGTTTAGATACTAAATATAGACTTCTACTATCATCACCCATGTGAGTATTAAATCTACCATAATTATATTCATTAGTAAATACATGAAGAGGGCAGTTAAGTCTATCATTGTTATGTTCAGTTTGAAAATAACATTTAGTTTTAGTAGACCAAGCATTATTAAAATAATAATCATGTAAACTAATAAAACTACCTACTTTATAATTAAAACTAATAACTTCATTATGTGATTCTATAATAGATTCTTTAGTATTAGGATTAATATTATTATAAGTATAATCAAATTTAATTAGAATACGATTATTAAATTTATCATGAGCAAATCTAACTTTATTAGGATGATATTTATCTAACCATAATTTAATATCTTCATCCATTATTTTAAGTTGACCATCATCAAATTGATAAAGTTTATGAAAATCATCGTTATAAAAAATATAACCAAATTCTCCAACTATATATGCTAAATCATCTTGCAGTCCACCATAACCTTTATCACTAGTAAAGACTTCTTTATAATCAACTTCAAAAGCATCAGGTTGATATAATTGAACATTTTCATCTCTAGTTTTAAGTGCAGCACTTATATCAAACATAAACATACTATGTTGAGTATGAACTAAAAGATAATATCCAATTCCAACTAAATTAGTTATACTTCCTTTATTTTCAGTAATATTTTTATAACCTTCGATAGGAAATATTCTCCAAGCGTTAACTTCACTTTCATCTTGAATAACATTACTACGTCTTATAGTTTTATCAAAACGAGTAATATTAATAATATCATTACGATATTGAGTTAACAATTTAGGAACATATTGGTCAACATTTCCAATAGGGTCTTTAAATAAATCAACACTATT
>ERZ780214.551-NODE-551-length-16378-cov-2.75078_pt1 | contig 16378 bp, 13 predicted proteins | sample MGYA00510976_ERZ780214 | MGnify/ENA primary metagenome ERZ780214 (study PRJEB29588, sample SAMEA2154920) | human gut metagenome | biome: human gut; feature: human-associated habitat; material: faeces | place: Denmark | collected 2008/2010 ... | reverse complement strand
AGTGTGCAATTGCTTTATTTATTTGATAAATTCAGTATACCACAAAGTAATTTTAAGTCAATATTTAGTTAATATAAAATTAAACATTGTAAAGTATTACTTAATTTAATGTTTTTTAATCTTTTTTTAATCTTTTAATTGGGCACTTTGCCAAGGGACGAAAGTACCAGTTCATCCGTGTTATATGGACGAAAAAAGGGAAAAAATATCCTGTTGGGACATCTGTATGGGACATATAGACAAAAAGATAACAAAAAAGCCCTTCTGCAAAAGTCAAACGGGACATACGGACAAGAAAATGTCCAATATGTCCTGTTATGACATTTGCATAGGACATAATAAAGCACTTTTTTCACATATGTCCCGGCTAACAAGAAAGGCAGGACATAATATACAAATTTTTCTTCATATGTCCCGGTTTTCATAGAATCCCTATTCCCCAAATATGAAGAAAATATTATTGGCAGAAAACATCGATGAACCGTAACGTTCTCAGAAGAAAAAGTATGCCTCAAATAAAAATCACTATTATTTATTTCGTAGAAACCGTAGAAGCAACAAATTCCAGATTTCCCTCCATCTCAACCTTACCATAGCCATACGGAAGAATAAAATGATCTCCCTTCTTCACGCTGGTATGGTTTAAGAGTCCGTTTCCTTCTACCACGCTGACGATCAGGAACGGATATTCCTGCTCAAATTCAGCCTGACCTTCGACTTTCATGTGGAATACCTGATAGTACTTGCACTCGATCAGCTTCTGCAGTTTGTTTGCCTCTGCCTCACCGGTCTTTATCATGCACTCAGAAAGCGGTGCTGCCGGAACTTTGATGACATCGAGACTCTGCTGAATGTGAAGCTGACGCGGCTTCCCATTGGAAAGACGGTCATAATCATAAACACGGTACGTAATATCACTATTCTGCTGGGTTTCAAGGATGGTGATACCACCTTTGATCGCATGCACGGTACCCGGATCAATCTGAATAAAGTCACCTTTCTTTACCGGAACTTCGCGGATCAGCTCACTCCAGCGTCCGTTATGCACCATATCCTCAAGTTCTTTGTGTGTCTTTGCATTGTGTCCGATAACAAGCTTGGAATCCGCCTCACAGTCAAGGATATACCAGCACTCCATCTTGCCAAGAGAACCGTTTTCATGCTCTGCAGCATAGGTATCATCCGGATGTACCTGAATACTTAAATCCGCCTTTGCATCAATAATCTTGATCAGCAGCGGGAATACCTTCCCCTGTGTATTTCCAAAGAGTTCTTTATGTTCCTCCCACAGATCGGATAATTTCTTTCCTTTATACGCACCGTCTGCAATCGTACAGGTTCCGTTTGGATGTGCTGCGATTCCCCAGCATTCTCCGATGTCATCGCCCTCGATGGAATATCCATACTCTTCACGAAGCTTTGTACCACCCCAGATATTGTGGGTAAATACCGGCTCCATAAAAAGGATCTGCTTATACGGCTGGTTACAACTTAAATTTTCTCCATTCATTCTCATCACCTCTCTGTACCAGTATGCGGAATCTTTTGCAATCCTGCGCTGGGTTGTGTAGTCTACATAAACAAGTCCAAAACGTTCTTTGTAACCTTCTGCCCACTCGAAGTTATCCAGAAATGTCCAGAGGAAATATCCGATAACCGGCATTCCCTCGTTAATCGCACGCTGTACCGCTCCAAGATACGCATCCAGAAACGTAATCCTCTCTCTGTCGTGCACCTGTCCGTCTGCGGAAATATTGTCAAGATCCGACATCCCGTTTTCCGTAATATAAAGCGGCAGTCTGTAACGCTCGGTAAGGAAACGGATGCCATAGTAAAGTGCCTCCGGTGTCACCGGCCAGCCGGTTCCTGTCTTTGCTGTGCCCGGTGCACGGTCCACATACTCCGGGTCTCCATCCGCTCCACAGCGGATCATGTAACCGTTGTAAATATTCTGTCCCATGAAATCAAGTGGCTGATGAATCAGCTGCATGTCTTCTTCGGTAATCTCCGGAAGATAGTCTGCAAACTTTTCCAGCCCCTCTTTCGGATACTCTCCTAAAAATACCGGATCGGAAAACCATGCAACATTCCAGGTCCAGTTATCCATCGGATTTTCAAATCCAAAGTACACTTTCTTTGCTGCTGCGATATCATCGGCACTCTCTGTCGCCGGATATGCAACGCCACAAGTCGGAGCATATCCAACCCGTATCTTCTGTTTTGCATATTTGCGCAGATTGATGACTGCCTGACCATGTGCTTTCATCAGATTGTGTGCCATCTGAAAAGTCTCCGGAATGGAATATTTCATTCCCGGTGCATGTACCCCATTTAAGTGTCCCAGTCCAATCGCACACTGCGGCTCATTGATCGTGATAAAATCACTGCACAGATCGGAGAAATTTTCAGCAACAACTTTTGCATATTCACCAAACCACTGTACCACCTCATCGTTCAGCCAGCCGCCTTTTTTAAACAGCTCATACGGAAATTCCCAGTGAAACAGCGTAATAAACGGACGAATTCCATTTTCTTTCATGCAAAGAATCATATCACGATACATCTGCACAGCTTTCTCGTTGACCTTCCCGGTTCCCTCCGGAAGAATCCGCGACCAGCTGATGGAAAATCGATAGTTTTTAATGCCAAGCATACGCATCAGTGCAAAATCTTCCCGGTACCGATGCATATGATCGCAGCAAACCTCTGCGGTCTGGTGTTCATATACTCTGCCCGAGCGTGCAAACTCATCCCAGATATTTTTTCCCCGGCCATCTTTTGCGTCGGTTCCTTCTACCTGATAGGCACTGCTTGCCACCCCCCAGACAAAATCTTTTGGAAACATTCCATTCCTCCTTTTATTTTTCCGATGTGATTACAGAAATCAGCTCAAATGCGGCTGGCATTGTCTCATCCCCAGAGATCAAACGCACTTCCACCGTATGAGTACCGTTTGCACCGTGTACCATAACCGGAGTGAGTGTCAGGGAATCGCCCCAGTCCTCATCAAAATTTGCATCCAGTGTCACCGCATGTGCCTCATCGTGATCAACGATGGCAAGCGCCACCGGTGCCGGCTGCGTCACACAGCGCTTAAACTGCACGGCAATCTCACTTCCCTGTACCGTAAATGTAAGAGATGAGCCTTTTTCTTTTGCCGCCCAGCCGTTCTTAAAACAGTCTTTGACTTCTTCCTGTACTCTGGTATCTTTGACAAAGCCGTAATTTTCAGGCTCATAGTTACGATTATCCAACCGAACTGCTTTCTCATAGCAATTCTGTGTCAGCGGTGCAGGAAACTCCGGCTCTTCATCATCCGTCTGTGCCATGCGGATTTTATCCAAAGCATAGGTAATCACAGATGCAACCAGCTCATGCCCTTTGTCGTTTGGATGCAGATCATCCTCTGTAATCTCGCGGTTTGGAATCCGCCCCGCAACGACCTCCGGATAAATACTGCTCTGCATGCTGACCGCCGGAAGCTGATAATGTCTGGCTATCTGACCGTGCATGATCTGCGCATTTCCACCGTTATTATAATAAACATTGTGCACCAGCATCACAGCAGGTTCGTTTTTATCCTGCCATACACGGCGTACCAGTCCTTCATATGTCTCACGGAAAAATTCCGTCGATTCATCATTGACCGAAAACTCAATGATAACAAAATCCGGTTTATGGGAAAGCAGATCGGACTCGGCACGGGCCGTCCCGAAATGTGATGTTGTTCCACCGATTCCTGCATTGATATAATGAAATTTTGCCTGCGGAAATGTTTTCTCCCACCACTGAAATACGCGGTAAGCATAACACAGCTCCGGTGCGGATGCAAGACATCCCTGCGTGATAGAACCACCAAGGAAACCAATGTTTAATGTTTCCCCGGCCTCTGCCCTTGCCATTAATTTTTTCATCCGGTACAGATTGCCCGGATTGGAAATACCTCTTTCATATTCAATCTGCATTGTTATACTCCTTATATCATGTAATCAATTTTTTTTTAAAATTGATTACATATCCCAAATCTCCTCTCCGAGGCTTTCGATGAATGCGGTAAGTTCCTTACTCATCTGTTCTGCCTCCGGAATACGGATATGCCCCGGTGTTCCTTTTCCGTTCTTTGAATACAGGAAATGGTGTACCCGCGGACTGTTTACTGTTTTGCACACTTCCTCAATGGAAATGTCCCAGTTTTCGTTATGTTCCAATATTGTGGTTGTCAATATAAAGGTTGCCTTCGGATATACTTCCATAAGATGCTCTAAAAATCTGCGGTAATGCTGCCGCCAGTTTTCGGAACGTGCACTGTTATAATCTTCTGCCATATAATCATCCGGGTGGTTATCATTCTGCCCGAATGCAAAAATCACAACATCTGGTGTATAACGTGAAAAATCCCATGGTTTTACTTCACTGAGTTCCGGCTGGTATTCTATTTTATCATAACAGGATTCTATTCCCAGATAATCCGGCTCCATAAACCAGCCGGTTTTGTCAAGAAGGGCGATACCACCCTGTGATGTGTCATGCAACTGTGCATGCAGATTCCGCGCGGTCATCCACGCATAAGAATACCAACTGTTTGAATATTCCCCATCGTGTTCCGGATCCGGTTTTCCTGCATAATCTACGGCCTCTGATACTTCGCCGCAGGAAACACTGTCTCCGAAAACTTCGATTTTACGGGACGGAAGCGGTGCCGGAGTAAGTACCTTAGCATCGCTTCCCAATTCAAATCCCAGTAAAGTGACGATATGGCAGGAGTCCATTCTTTTAAACAGAGTGAGGGTATGCTCTGTATGTTCAAGATCCCTGGCAATCACATACGTTTCTGCCCCCGGATCCGAGGTGAGTAAGAACTGCCCCTGCTTCCCGTCCAATATATATCCCATCCGGCTCGACCAGTATGCACGTTTGTTTTCCAGTGTCACAGAGATCTGCGTCCCGGTAAAACGAATCTGTACAAAACTTGCCGCATAGACAAGTACAGGTGCTTTTGGATTATCAAAATCAATTCTTCCACAATATTGTAATCTCTTGTCGTCCGGTGAAATATGCATAGCTATCTCCTTCCGATTTCTGTATCTGCAGATGTTACAACACTGTTTGTTTTTATATAATCTACAATCTCATCCAGTTTTGTAAATGCCAGGCCAACGTAACTGTCTGCTGCACCATAATAGATCGCGATCTTTCCGGATGCACTGTCGTGAATGGTTGCACATGGGAAGCATACGTTCGGAACGAAACCTCTCTCCTCATACCACTCTTCCGGAGTCAGAAGGAAATTCTCACAGCGATACTTCACGATGGAAGGATTATCAATGTCAAGGATTGCCCCACCGATGGAGTAAACATATCCGTTACATGTACCGGATACCCCATGATAGAATAAGAGCCATCCTTCGGAAGTCTCGATTGGAGCAGCACCACCGCCGATCTTTAAGGACTCCCACCATTCGCTTCCTTTGCCCATGACATGTCTGTGTTTGCCCCAGTATACCAGATCCGGGCTTTCACTTAAGAAAATGTCACCAAACGGTGTATGACCACTGTCTGAAGGACGGGAAAGCATCATGAAGTTTCCATTGATCTTTCTAGGGAACAGCACGGCATTGCGGTTGAATGGGAGGAACGGATTCTCAATCCGTGTAAACGTCTTGAAATCTGTTGTTTTTGCCATGCCGATTGCTGCTCCGTAGAAATCCTGACACCAGATGATATAATAGGTGTCTTCTACTTTTACAAGTCTTGGATCGTATGCATAGATTGGCATAAACGGCTCGCCGTTTTCATCCACAAACGGAATCTTGTTTTCTTCAAAATCCCAGTGGATGGCATCTTTGCTGTGTCCAAGATAAATATATGGAATACCATTGGTCTGCTCTCCACGGAACACACCGATGAAAGCATCACCATATGGCATAACCGCACTGTTAAAAATTCTTGCAACACCCTTTAACGGATTTCTTCCGATAATCGGGTTTTCACTGTATCTCCAGATCGGGGCTCCGTTCTGAGGTCCTTGTGGTCTCTCCTGCCATGGTACATTTGGTACCGGAGCTGTCAGCATCTTTACTTCACTCATAATCAACTCTCCTCTTATTTATGATTTTTTAAATACTCTAAGTTCTTCTTAATCAGGTCGCATCTCTGCTGTACACACAGTACACTTCTTCCCGGATCCTGTGGTGTATTAAATACATAATCAATCAGACGGTCAATCGTTGTAGTCGCCACATGCATTCTTGTATCAGAAGAAGCATAGTAAATAAATACTTCGTTCTTATCGTTTACGATTGCACCGTTGGTAAATACAACATTGGATACATCTCCGACACGCTCCTCACCTCTTGGTCCGATTAACAGTCCGGATGGCTCTGCAATTACCTTAGACGGATCGTTTAAATCCGTGGCAAATGCATAGATCACATAGCGCAGACCTGCTGCAGTATTTCTTACACCGTGTGCAATGTGAATCCAGCCGCGGTCAGTCTTGATCGGAGTAGCACCTGCACCGTTCTTTGCCTCGGTAATGGTATGGTACTTGCGGATGCTGGTCATCTTTTCTTCGTCAATGACTGCATGTGTGATGTCCTCGCAAAGACCGAATCCAATACCGCTTCCGCTTCCGGTATCAATGAAGTCATCCATCGGACGGGTATAGAATGCATACTTTCCATCCACAAATTCCGGATGCAGCACGACATTTCTCTGTTGCGGGGAACGAAGGGTCTTTAAGTTTTCCAGACGCTCCCAGTGCTTTAAATCTTTTGTGCGGACAATTCCTGCTGCTGCAACGGCTGCAGACAAATCGTTCACGCTGGTATCTTTGCTCTCAGAACAGAATACTCCGTAAATGTATCCGTCCTCATGCTGTGTCAGTCTCATATCATAGACGTTTGTCTCCTCCGGACATACATCATCCAGAAGGATCGGGTAATCCCAGAAACGGAAATTATCAATTCCGTTATCACTCTCTGCCACGCCGAAGAAGGACTTTCTGTCATTTCCCTCAATACGGGCAACCAGATAATACTTTCCGTTTAAATAAATTGCTCCGGAATTCATGACTGCATTGATTCCAAGACGTTCCATAAAGAATGGATTGGTCTCCTCGTTTAAGTCATATCTCCAGGTGAGCGGAATCATATCTCTTGTAAGAACGGGATTCACATAACGGTCAAATACACCATTATAAAAGTCACTTTTTTCATTTTTACGTGAAAGCAGCTTTTCCTGCTTTGCCAGTTCTACATAATATCTTTCATGCATTGTTTAAAGTCTCCTTATTACTTCCATACACATTCTTCCGTTATGATACGGACATTTCCAAGGTTCTACGATTGGACGGTCCGCAATCGGACTGCCGTCCGGATGTACTTCCCAGAACCACTCGGAACCGGTTCTCTTATCAATGACGTGTTCTTTGATAAATTCCCATTCAGCCTCCGATGCCTCCAGAAACTTCGTTTTCTGCGGATGCTTCTGGTATTCATTCAGGAATCCGATCACAGTCTCTGCCTGTACCCACCAGATCCGGTGGTCATTCACTTCCCCTTTGCAGCATTCATTTGCCAGAGAATGACCGTCAAACGCAACCTCGTAGACATTTTCTGCAAGAGTCTCGGTAATCGATGACATTTTTTCTTTGTAATGATCATCCCCAAGCACTTCCACACCACGGTCCATCAGCCATGCTGTCTCAATATCATGACCATAAGAATACAGATCAATGATGGTGTTGTAGTTCTTGTCAAAGAATACTTCCTGTCTCTTAAGTTTCGGATTGTATACCTTATCTGCAAATACATCCATAATCCACTTTAACCGCTCTCCCACCTCTTCATCATGGGAAACCCGGTAAAACTCGGTATAAGCCTCAAACACATGAAGCAGTGTGTTCATGGTTTTTTCGGCAAGCACACCATTTTCCGATAGCTTCTCATTGGATTCCGGCTGGAAGTCTTTGGTAAATGCTTCCAGATATCCAACCTCATCCGTACATTTGCTTTCAATAAGAAGCTGCAGTTCTTTGGCAAGCTTTAATGCTTCTTCATCCCCGGATGCATCGTAATAGGAAGAAAGAGCATAGATGCAGAATGCCTGATTGTAGGTATGCTTTGTTGTGTCAAGTGGCTTTCCGTCATAAGTCATGGACCAGAAGATTCCACCATTTTCTTTGTCGATGCAGTGATCACGCAGGAACTCATAACCGTGTCTTGCCTCGTCCAGCAAGGTTTCATCTTTCAGCAGTATGTAGGCATTCGCAAAAAACCAGGTGATTCTGCTGTTTAAAATACATCCCTTTTCTGCTGTTTTGTCTACGTTTAAATTGTAGTCCATATATCCATAATATCCACCGTAAGTATCGTCCCTTAATGCTTTCCAGAAAGGAATGATATTTTCCGTCAAATGCTTTGTGACTTCTTCTTTCATCATGCTCTTATTCATCCCGATACCTCTTATTTTCCAAAATCATTAACCCTTTACCGCACCTGCTGTAATTCCACTGTAAATCTGTTTCTGGCAGCAGACAAATACGATCAGCGCCGGAAGCAGGGAGATAATAACACCTGCACAGATCAGATTGTACTTGCTTCCCATTGGTCCTACGAATGTGTAGAGGGAAAGTGCCATGGTACGGATCTCTTTTCTCATTAGGTAAAGGTTTGCTGCGTAGTATTCGTTGTACACACCAACACCCTTTAAAATACAGGATGTAACGATTGCCGGTTTTAACAGTGGAAGCATAATCTTCCAATAAATCTGCCAGTAATTTGCGCCATCGATAATTGCCGACTCATCCAGTGAAAGTGGAATATTTTCCATAAACTGAATGAAAATATACATGGAAATAACATCGGTACCACAGCTCATAATGATGTAACCGCCCAGACTGTTTACAAGATGTAAATCTGACATAATCTGGTATACGGTAACCTGCATTGCTACTGCCGGAAGCAGTGCGGCAATTGTATACAGGTTACGGATAAACCCATTGCCTGGGAACTTGAAACGATTCAATACGTAAGCAAGCTGGGAACCTACAATAACGGATACGGTAAGCACAACCACCATAACTATGACAGAGTTTAAAAATGCGCGTCCCATATTTGCCGTCTTAAATGCATTTACAAAGTTGTCAAAATTCAGCCAGCTTCCCGGAAATGCCATAACATTGGTATTCTGGTACTCGGCATCTGTCTTAAATGCCGTTGTGATACAAGAAACAATCGGAATGATTGCACAGAATCCGAAAAAGATCAGCGATGCATATTCCACAATAATCCAGATAATGCTTCCTACGGAATAATGTTTCATGTTTTTACGTTTTACTGCTGCTGTACTACTCATTATTTCGCCGCTCCTTTCTTCATTTTCTCCTGTTTTTTGATCTGCTTAATCACCTGTTTTTCTGCCTTCAGCCGGGCTTTCTTTGCCTTATAGGATTCATCCTCCGACGCGGCATCCCTGAACACATATTTAAAGAACACATTCTGTAAGATCGTACAGATAAAGATGATCATCAGCAGAACAACAGACATTGCCGATGCCAGACCTACTTTCTGGCTGGTATGTGCGATCTTGTTCATAATTACGAAATACGTTCCTGTTCCGTTTGCACCGGTGGTGATTACGAAAGGCGCCTCAAACGCACTTAAGGAACCGGTGATGGAAAGGATAACATTTAATGTAATAATTGTCTTGATACTCGGGAGAATAATGTGTTTAAACTGCTCCCATTTATTTGCACCATCCAGGGACGCTGCTTCGTAGAGTTCGCTATCCACAGACATCATGGCACCAATAAACAGTACCATATTCTGTCCGGTATACCGCCATACGGAAGTCGCCGTCAGGGACCAGTTGTTTACACTCTGATCCTTTAACCAATATGGAAGATTTTCTAATTGAAATCCACACCACTGCAGGATTGTATCAAATACGAATCCTCTGGTGAAGAAGAATTTAAAGATAAAACCAATGGCAATACCACTGATGAGGTAAGGGAAAAACATCAGCCCTTTGAAAAGATTTCCACCCTTTACCTTAAAGCTTAAAATTGTTGCAAGATACAGTGCAAGTACAAGCTGGATCAACGCACCGACCATATAGAATAAACTAAGTTTCAACGCTCCGAAACAGTCTTTTCTTCTGAATACGTCCAGGTAATTCTGCCATCCGACAAATACACGTTTGTCTACCGGCGTTGTATACTTCATTTTATAAAAACTGAATTTGATCATTTCCGCAAACGGAAAATAAGTGAATAAAAAGAGTAAGAGCAATGGGATAATCATAAAACCGATACAGATAAATACCTGCTGGCCGGCTCTGCTCTTTGCCCATTTTTTAAAATTAAATGATTTTGATTTCATACTACGTTCCTCCCATATGAAACAGGCAATCATGCCACCGGGCCGAAAACAGTTTTTCGGCCCGGCAACTGGATGATGTACCTTTATGCAGCGTGGAACTACTCTGTAATTTCTACGCCCTCAGATTCCTGAGCATCTGTCCATTTCTGGTTCCACTCGTTCATAATATCATCAAAGCTCTCATCGCCATTTGCCGCATGCTCAATGATTGCCTGAATCTTATCATTACCACCATTGTTAACATTTAACTCTGAATCAGCATTTAATGCATTTAAAAGATCCTCTTCGCCTTCTACAGCAGGTTCATCCTCAAGGAATGTCACACCAGAGAAATCAAGCTTTGTATCAGAAGATGACTTTGCAACCGGAAGTCCATCCTCGTTGTAAGAATATCCAGACTTTTCAGTCATCCACTTAACAAAGATTAAAGCTGCCTGCTTCTCATCATCAGAAGCGTTTACGTTGATACCATAAGAGTAATCTGCTCCGGCTGATGCATACTGCTCACCGTTTACAGAAATCGGGAATGGCATATATCCGATGTCATCTGCGTTCTCACCGGCTGCTTCCATCTGTGGGTAAGCCCATGATCCAAGTACCATACATCCGATCTGTCCGTTGTTTAACATGCTCTTAGAGCCTTCCCAGTCAGTTGTAGAATAGTCATCCTCGGTAAGTCCGCCAGCAACTGCATCGTAAAGGATCTTGTATACTGCATATGGATGTGTGCCATCGCCATAATCCTTGAATGGATCCTTTGTATGAAGGAGTTTCTGGTTGAAATATGTATTGTCACCAGTTGCATTGTTTCCGATATAAGCATCCCATGCACCCATTGTCCAGCCTGCTGCATAGTTTGTGTAAAGCGGAATTGCATCCGTCTTGTCCTTGATCTTCTTTAATGCATCAATGAACTCGTCCGGAGTCTTTGGAGTATCGGTCACACCGGCATCCTCAAACACTTTCTTGTTGTAAACGATACCCTGTGTCGTTGCTGTGGAAGGAACACCATATACATCATTTCCATAGAGCCATGTGTTTGCGTAGTTGATCTGCTGGCTCATCTCATCAAGTGTACCGTATGACATATAATATGTACTGAGGTCTGCCTTATCTACTGCCGGAATCATGGTAATGGTTTCGTACTGTCCGGACTGTAAATGTGTCAGTGCATCATCGGCATAGTTTGTATCTGTAGTGATTTCAACCTTGATATTCGGATACTCTTTGTTGAAGTCTTCCAGATAAGATTTCCAGTTCTTTCCGCCGTAATCATCGGTATCCATATCTGTTCTGTGGTTGAACATTGTAATTGTTGCGCTTAAGTCTTTTCCTGTTTCTCCCAATACAATGTCTGAATAGCTTACAAGACCATCTGCGGAAGCGCTGTCTGATTTCTGTGTGGTATCAGCAGAATCATTTCCCTTAGAACCGCATCCTGCGAATAATGTTGCGGTCATTGCAGCTACAAGACCAAGTGCCATAAACTTTTTAAATTTCATGTTGTTCTCCTCCTTAAACATGTGAATTATTAAGTTAATTTAAGTATACATTTTTTGTTAATTTAATCATCACTCTTTATTGCTTTTAATCATATCATATTGCGTTTTCAAACACATTCCCTATAATGCACAATTTTACATTTACTTTTTTATGCATTATGTCTATATATTTTTGTCCAAAAAGTAATTTTAAGTTATATTTCATTTTAAATTATTGCTTTTTACCTTTCATCCAATTATACTTAATTAAAAACTGGTTATGATTGAAAGAGGATGATTTTATGGAACAATTACAGCATCATGGGATTACAGGAACGGTGCCAAAGCATGTATTATCTGACAACATGAAAAACTTTACGGCTTTTCCGCTGTCCGCACCAGCGGATGACGGCTTTATTCATCTGCTCGGAAAAGGCATCTGTTCCTTTCCGAACAATTGTTCCATGACATTCCGTATCAACGCGCCTTATCATTTTTTCTATGTATATGAAGGCACTCTTTCTGTAACGGATGAACATCATACGTGTCGGCTGGCAGACCGGCACGCAGTACTTCTTCCGATTTCCGGTCCCCTCACGATCGAAATCTTAAAAGGCCGCTGCCACTATTTCCATATGTATATTTCTGGTCTCGCCCTCCTGCAGTTTCACACACTGCTCCCATCACCTCTTGCCTATCCGACAGAGAGTTCTTCTATGTTTACTCTGTTCCATACGATGGAGCATTTACAGAATCTGCAGAAAGACACTTTTAATGATCCTCTGTCCGTCTGCCGAATCTCCATGTGGATCACCAATATTCTTACGGAAATGGCTGTCTATTCCGGTCATCCTGCCACACGCCGGGATACGATCCCGGATTATCTGTGGGAAATTCATCATTTATTTGACACACAATACGGAGAAAATTATTCACTGGACGAACTGGAAAATACGTATTCCGTCAGCAAATACCGGATCTGCCGCGAGTTTTCTAAATACTATGGGGCTTCTCCTGTCCAGTACTTAAACCATAAGCGGATTGAAGAGGCTAAAAAACTGCTTCTGACTACCAACGACACCATACACGAAATCGGAAGCAAGGTAGGAATTCATAATACCAATCATTTTATCAATCTGTTTAAACGGGAAACCGGGGCAACCCCGCTTGCGTTTAAGCAGGATGCCCCGGTTTCTATATCCGAGCTACACTATCTTTAAATACCACATGTCCATCTACAATGAACACACCGGCTGTATAGTTTTCATTTGCAATTTTGCGGACAATCTTATGAATGGCTCTGCGTGCCATCTCCGATATATCCACCTCATATGTTGTAATTCCGATATCGCACAGCCCCGGATAAAGGAAATTATCAAATCCCACGACGGAAACATCTTCCGGAATCCGGTAGCCTTCATTTTCAAGTTTCCGGATCAGATACGAAGCTGCAAGATCGCAGTTACAGACAAATGCCGTCGGCATATCTTTCGGAAATTTATAATATTTTTCCAGATCCATCCGCCCGGTTTTGGTATCCCGGTCATCCATTACATAATCTTTTGGCACATCCATGCCGTGTTCCATCATTGATTTCAGATAACCAAGGTAACGGTCTGTAATACTGTTCGTCATACCAACGGTTCCCACATAGGCAATTTTTTTATGCCCCATGGAAAACAGATAATTGGTCAGCGCATAGGTTCCATAAAAACTGTTGGAAATCACGGTGTCAAGACCAACGGCATCGTTATAAAAATCCAGACAGACCACTGGCACGCCGCCCTCTTTTTCAATCTGTTCAATGTACGGCTTTGTCATATCTCCGAGAATAATCAGACCATCCACCTTTTTTTCCTGAAGCAGAAGCGGCATCTGGTTTTCCAGCACACTCTCCCTTGAAATACTTTCGAGCAGCGTAAAACACCCACGGGAAACTGCCTTCTTGTTTACTTCCTGATACATTTTCCAGTAAAAGGAATCGTATTTGTCCAGATATACTTCCTGTATCAGGACTCCGATATTATATTGTTTTTCCGCAGACTGCCGTTTCGTCTCTGAAGGACTGCGGTATCCAAGTTCTTCTGCAAGATTCTTTATTTTCTCCCGCATTTCCTCGCTGACACCTTTTTGTCCGGACAAAGCTTTTGAAACAGTTACGGTGCTGACACCAACCTGTTCCGCAATATCTGCAAGTTTTACTGCTTTTGCCATAATTCCCTCGATATTTTTATACTCATTCATTTATGCAGCCACATAAACCGGCTAATTTAAGTTAATTTTACATTCTTTTTTTTCTTCTGTCAATTAATCTGCCACAAAATGGTACAGATAACTTCGGTAATCCCCCTGCTCAGAAGGAACCAGCATACCGGCATTCATAAGCAGATCTCCACCGTATACGCATTCGTTCTCCATCTCACCTTCCAGACGATAATCCAGATTCGGATTCAGTCCCTGCAGGCGTACTTTTAAACTGTGGTAATTCGGGCGTGCGTGTACGGTCACGAAAGTAACCAGTGCCTCTTTTTTATCTTTGGATACTACCATATAACAATCGTAGAAATGATTTTCCCGGTAAGAAGCGATACGGTAATAATCCCCCTCCCTTACCAGATCGTTATACTTGTGATACATAGCTGTCTGCTGTGGAATCTGTTCCTGCTCTTCCTTTGCAATCTTTGTGATATCCAACTCATAACCAAAGGTTCCTGCCAGGGCAACTTCCCCTCTTGTCTTAAACGGGGTATTTCTGCCCACGGTATGGTTCGGGCAGTCCGAAACGTGTGCTCCCATTGCAGACAGTGGATAAATCAGTGCCGTACCTTCCTGAATGCCAAGTCTCTCGATTGCATCCGTATCATCCGAGCACCAGATCTGTGGGCTGTAATAAAGCATACCCGGATCAAAACGTGCTCCACCACCGGAACAGTTCTCCAGAAGAAGATCCGGGAAATCACGGGTCAGGCGTTCCTGCATCTCATACACACCAAGCACATAACGGTGGCTTAACTCCCCCTGGCGGTCTGCCGGAAGCGCAAGGCTTCCCAGATCGGTAAGCTGACGGTTCATATCCCACTTCACATATTCGATATTGGCACTGTTTAAAATTGCACAGATCTTTTCATAGATGCAGTCCCTCACATCTTTTCTGCTGAAATCAAGGACATACTGATTTCTCGAAAGCGTTCCGGTGCGTCCTTTCACAGCAATTGCCCAGTCCGGATGCTCTTTGTACAATTCCGAATCCGGGGAAATCATTTCCGGTTCCATCCAGATACCGAATTTCATGCCAAGCTTATTCACTTCATCTACCAGATAGTTCAATCCGCCCGGCAGTTTCTTTTCATTCACAAACCAGTCCCCAAGACTTGTACTGTCATCGTTGCGGTGTCCAAACCAGCCATCATCCATAACCAGCATTTCAATTCCGTACTGAGAGGCAAGTTTTGCAATATCTAAAAGTTTTTCGGTATTGAAATCAAAGTAGGTTGCTTCCCAGTTGTTGATCAGAATCGGGCGTTTCTGATTGCGGTATTTGCTGCGGATTAAATGATTCCGATAGAAGTCGTGGAAATTACGGGTCATTTTTCCAAGTCCCTCTGCGGAAAATGTAAGGACAGCTTCCGGTGTATAAAATGATTCTTCACTTTCCAGTTTCCAGGAAAAATCTGCCGGATGAATTCCCATGACTGCACGGATACTGTCAAACTGGCTTTTTTCCAGCTGTGCGATAAAATTGCCGGAATAAATAAAATGCATGGCATACACTTCGCCGGCTGTCTGTGTCGTGGAAGATTTCATCCATGCCATAAATGGGTGTTCCTGATGGGAGGACTCCCCACGGATACTTCCCACACTGGTCTTTCCATATCCCAGCGGACGGCGGTCCATCTGGCGTTCTCTTGCCCATGAACCGTGAAGTGTCAGCATCTCGTAGGCATCATCATCCATATCCAGGCATGCCGAATATGCTTTTGTGAGGTAAACTGCCTCTTTGCTCTGATTGCTGATGCGCACGCTTCTGGTAATCATATCGTTTTCTTCAAACACGGTATAATACAGATCCACATCCAGCTGCAACACTTCATCCCTGCAGTGAAGAATCAGTGTCTGTGCGGTATGCTCCCTGTCAAATGCGGACGGAAGTCCCGGAAGTTCTGGTTTCTGATCTGTAATTTCATAGGAAACATACGTCGGCATAACCGCATGCTGACCTGCCTGTGTTCGCACAGCAATGCTGCTTTCCCGATAATCTCCCACTCCGTTTCCGGAATACTCCGATGGAAACGTATCATAAAAAGAACAGCGCTCTCTTTCATTCTCCGATGGAACAAACGGTGCCTCTCCGGTACGGAGCAGGTAGCGCAGATCCTGTCCGCGCACACGCTTGCCGTAATATACATGACCTACAAAGGTCCGGTGGTCTGCAAGACCTATGATATAGCTGGTATTCGCTGTCTCCAGACAAAACAGATCCAGATTTTCATCAAATACGATACTCATGTTAATCCT
>ERZ780214.509-NODE-509-length-17195-cov-2.23366_pt1 | contig 17195 bp, 14 predicted proteins | sample MGYA00510976_ERZ780214 | MGnify/ENA primary metagenome ERZ780214 (study PRJEB29588, sample SAMEA2154920) | human gut metagenome | biome: human gut; feature: human-associated habitat; material: faeces | place: Denmark | collected 2008/2010 ... | reverse complement strand
CGTGTAGGGCATTATATGGATCCGCAACTTTATTATGACTTGCGTGAACATATTTATGCTGACTTCAATTATATGCATACAAACGATTTGGGTTGTATGGAATTCTCAGGACGTTATCCTGATAATTTGCATGAGGAAATTAATAACTATTCTATTGTTGCCGGTGTGGTAGCACGTCAACAGCAATTTGATATCATCCATTCACACGACTGGTTGACTTATCCGGCCGGAATTCATGCAAAACAGATTTCGGGAAAACCGTTGGTTATTCATGTGCATGCAACTGATTTCGACCGTAGCCGTGGTAATGTGACCCCAACCGTATATTCAATCGAAAAGAACGGTATGGACCATGCAGATTGTATTATGTGCGTAAGTGAACTTACCCGTCAGACGGTTATCCATAAATATTATCAGGATCCGCGTAAGGTATTTACTATGCATAATGCTGTATCTCCGTTGCCAAAAGAAATACAGGAGATTGTACCGCGTAAGAATCCGAAAGAAAAGATTGTAACATTCTTGGGACGTATCACTATGCAGAAAGGACCTGAATATTTCGTTGAGGCTGCTGCTATGGTACTGAAACATACTCGTAATATTCGTTTCGTGATGGCAGGAAGCGGTGATATGATGAATGCAATGATTCGTCTGGCTGCTGAACGTGGTATCGCAGATCGTTTCCATTTCCCGGGATTTATGAAAGGAAAACAGGTATATGAGGTATTGAAAGCTAGTGATGTGTATATCATGCCTTCTGTATCAGAACCTTTTGGTATTTCTCCGCTTGAGGCAATGCAGTGTAGTGTTCCGACTATCATCTCTAAACAGTCGGGATGTGCCGAAATCCTCGATAAGTGTATAAAAACCGATTATTGGGATATTCACGCAATGGCAGATGCTATTCATTCTATTTGTACCAACCAGTCGCTTTATGAATATCTGCGCGATGAAGGTAAGAAAGAAGTGGATGGTATCGTATGGGAAAAAGTTGGTTTGAAAGTACGCGCATTGTACGATCAGGTTTTAAAAAATTATGGTAAATAATAAATGCTAAGTTAGTTATGAAAACAATCTGTCTTTACTTTGAAATACACCAGATTATACATTTGAAACGTTATCGTTTCTTCGAAATGGGAACAGACCACTATTATTATGATGATTATGCCAATGAACAAGGCATTAACGAAGTGGCTGAACGCTCTTATATTCCAGCTCTGAAAACTCTTATTGAAATGGCAAAGGAAAATGAAGGCATGTTTAAGGTTGCCCTTTCTATTTCCGGAGTTGCATTGGAACAGTTGGAAATACATGCACCGGCTGTAATTGAGCTGTTGCACGAACTGAATGCTACAGGATGTTGTGAGTTTATCTGTGAGCCTTATTCACATGGACTTTCATCATTGGCAAATGAAGATTGCTTCCGCGAGGAGGTAGAACAAATGCGTCGTAAGGTAAAAGACTATTTCGGTCAGGAGCCAAAGGTATTCCGTAACTCTAGCTTGATTTACGATAATGAAATAGGTGGTATTGTTGCAAGCATGGGCTTCAAGGGTATGTTGGTAGAAGGTGCAAAACACGTATTGGGCTGGAAGAGTGCTCACTACTTGTACCACTGCGCAGAAAATCCGAATCTGAAGCTTTTGATGCGTGACTTTAAGTTGTCAGACGATATCAGCCTTCGTTTCTCTAACAGTGAATGGAGTGAATATCCGTTGTTTGCTGATAAATATATTGACTGGATTGCTTCTCTTCCAGAAAATGAACAGGTTATCAATATCTTCATGGAATTGTCAGCACTGGGTATAGCACAGCCATTGTCTTCTAATATCTTGGAATTCCTGAAGGCTTTGCCGGTATGTGCAAAACAAAGAGGTATCACTTTCTCTACACCGACTGAAATCGTTACTAAGCTGAAATCAGTGGATATGGTAGATGTACCTTATCCGATGTCATGGGCAGACGAAGAAAGAGATATCAGCCCGTGGTTGGGTAATGTAATGCAGCGTGAAGCTTTCAACAAGCTTTATAGTGTAGCCGAACGTGTTCACTTGTGTGATGACCGTCGCATCAAGCAAGACTGGTATTATTTGCAGGCTAGTAACAACTTCCGTTTCATGACTACTAAGGATACAGGTGTAGGATTGAACAGAGGTATTTACGATTCTCCTTATGATGCCTTTACTAACTATATGAATATCTTGGGTGATTTCTTGGGACGAGTTAATGCTCTTTATCCTGTAGATATGGATAATGAAGAATTAAGCTCACTGTTGACAACAATTAAGAATCAGGGAGAAGAACTGGTACAGTTGACAAGTGAAGTAAATAAACTTCAGGCAGCATTGAAGAAAGCTGAAGGTGCCAAGAAAACAACTACCAAGAAAACAGCTGAAGGTACTGAAAAGAAATCGACAGCTAAGAAAACAACAAAGAAAGAGGCTTAACTGATTTTCACTGAGATTTTTGATAGTTGGAGTTTCAACGGATATAAAGATACTCAGAAAATTCAGATTGATTATAGCTGATAAAAAAATTGCCCTATCATTTTCTTGTATGAAGTTTGATAGGGCTTTTTGTATTAAGATCCCATGATTGGTAGTGTTGTGAGCGTGTTTGGTTAGTTTGTTGATGAGTGTAATCAATCAAATCCCTGATATGTAAAAGAATTTATATGTGCTTTATGGCGTATCCTAATATAAATACTAGTGAACTGAAAGAAGTATTCAGCAGCAATCTCTGTCTTTACATAAAGAGTCGGGAGTTTCACATTCGATAGTTGTGTGCTGAATACCCTTTTTTCGTAATTCGTTTTTCAGATTCCATTTTATCTCTTCCAATTGTAATAGATTGCTGATGACGATGTGTACAGTTGCTGCATTTTCAGTAGTGCTGACTGCCCATATATGTAAGTGATGCCATCCTTCTATGCCCGGAGCCTGTGTTAGGATTTGTTCGATTGTCTTAATGTCAATGTTTTCCGGAACAGCATCCAATGAAAGAAAGAGACTTTCCTTCAGTAACCTCCATGTAGAGAGTAAGATAATGACGGCAATTACCAGGCTGATTATAGTATCGATGATTGTAAAACCTGTATAAATAATAATGATACCCGATATGACAACACCCACAGAAACGAGTGTGTCCATAACCATATGCAGGAATGCACTACGTACGTTCAAATCGTGTTTCTGATTTTTCATTAAAAGCCATGCCGTTATTCCGTTCACAAGAATACCTATACCGGCTGTCCATGATATTGCTTCACCTGATGTCGCTTCCGGATGTTTCAGTTTGTAAAAGCTTTCAATAACGATGGCTCCTACCGCTATCAGTAGGATGATTGCATTGACCAGTGAAACTAACACCGTACTTTTTTTGTATCCGTAAGTGAAATGCCGGTTGCTGTGATATTGTGACATACGGAATGCGAATAAAGAAAGCAGCAAACTGAATACATCGCTGAGATTATGTCCGGCATCGGATAAAAGTCCTAATGAGTTATAGATAAAACCTACTCCTGCTTCAATAAAAACAAAAGCAAGATTGATTACTATACATGCAATAAATATTGAATTAAGTGAGGATATTGCATGGTGATGTTCATGATGATGTTTGTGATGATGTGTCATTTGATTAGTTTTTTTATCAGGAAACAAAAATACATACGTTATATCATAAATTCAATATATGCGTAGTCTGATTTCATCTGCGCTAACTTTATTTGCAACCGAGTTGCATTGAAAAACAGTGTTTTATATTAAATAATGTAAAAAAGAAAGACAAAGATATCTGTTATTGAGTTATTTGTATTTACTTTGAGTGGTTTAAAATAAAAAATACAGGAGATTATGAACGAATTAATTGCAAAGATTAAGGAATTGAATGCAGCTTTGGTTGCTGATGCAGAATTGCAGGTTGCTAAAGGAAATAAGGCAGCTGGAACTCGTGCTCGCAAGGCTTCATTGGAACTGGAAAAAGTATTGAAAGAATTTAGAAAAGTTTCTCTGGAAGAGTCAAAGAAATAATCTTTTTTCACTTTGTCCATAAGAGGCTATATCATTTCGTAAAGACGATGTGATATGGTCTCTTTTATTTTTTTATCATCTTCTCTGCCGTTTCTTCGCAATGAACTTTGTACTTTTGTAGTAAATCGTATGTTTCCTTATGAGAGTAGTAATGTGTATATTGATAATAAGCTTCACGATCATCTTTGGAATGTCGTGTGAAAGGCACATGGAGCAGCAAGTTTCTTATACAGAAGCCGATTCTCTGAATCATCTTGCTTATGATATGCGCTATAAAGACTTGTCTGTTGCTATGAAAGCAGCCAAGCGCGCATGTCAGTTGGCTGAAGGAAATTTCGATTTGCGTGCAGAGGCTTTAAATAACATGGGCTTTTGTGCCTTTATGCGCATGGATTTTGAAAAGGCATCTTCTTTGTATCTACAGGCTTTGAAAGAAGGAGGTAATGAAATAGAACATTTGATTTCGGATGTAGGTATGATGAAAATATGTCAGCGTACATCAATGAATAAAGAGTTTTACGATTACCGGAATAGCGCTTTACAACGTTTGAAGCGTATTCGTGAAGATGAGGCCCTTATTTCTGATACTCACGAGAAACAAAGACTAAATTATGCTGTTTCCGAGTTTCATATTGTATCGGGTATTTATTTCTATTATCTGGAACAGCACGATGAATCATTGCGTTCCATTAATTCTATTACACCCGATGTGTTGCAGGGAGATACAGCACAGTGGTTGTACTATGAATATATGAGAGGTTCTGGAGGAATGTATGAGGCTCCCACTCGCGAGGAAATTACTATTGGAGAGTTTGGCTGCCTGACGAGTTGTCTACTTCAGAGTCGTAAGGGAGGATATATTTATTTTGAGGCTAATGCCATGCAGGCTATGGCAGAATTGCTGAATTTTCGCAGTAATCGGAAAATATTGGAAGAAAAGCATTCGGGGCTTCTCCGTTTAGTCAATAAAGAAGACTTACCAGTTGACAGCTTGCCGCTGTATTATGCACGCCAGGCACTGGATTTGTTTAAGAAATATGGTGACGGTTATCAGATTTCGGGAACTTATCGGACGATTGCCACATACTATAATTACTCGGGACAGCCGGAAAAGGCTTTGGAGAACCTGAAAGCTGCATTGCAATATGTTAACTGGCATCACGAAAAATATTATCACTGTACAGATACGACAGATCGCTTGCAGGCCTATGTTCCTGATGAAGTACGGTCTACTGAATTGAAATGGATTGCGGATGAAGGCATCAAAACTGTACCGGAATGGATACTGCGCTTGCGTGAGCAATTGAGTAGGACGTATGCAGCAATGGGGTGTAAGCAGGAATCCGATTACAATCGGAATGTTTATTTGGATTTACTGGACTATACCCGGCAGGACAAAGCTTTGGAGAGTCGTTATGCAGCTCTGGAGAAAGAATCAAGACAGATTAATGCGTTGTTATTGCTGGTAGTGATAGGGATTTTTCTGCTTATTGTATTATTCGTTATGCTGAATAGGCGTTGGCGCAAGAGAAATAAGCTTTATATATCCATACTGAAGGAAGTATTTGATTTGTGTCGCAAGATAACTTCGTCTGTTCCGGAAAATGTAACAGAAGTAGAAGAAATTACTGATGCTGTCTGTCATACGATAAAAGCCGATTTTGAGCATATCTTTGGAGCTACGGATGTAAAAATTGTATTAGAAGCGTGTTCATCGGAAGATGAGCGTGAAGAAATTGAAACCGGCTTTTATGCATTCGAGCTCTTTTCTCCTGATAAAAGCAAGAATATAGGGAAATTATTATTGGTATTACCTCATCCGCTTCGTAAAGAGAAACAGACATTACTTCAGTTTGTCTTGCCTTATCTAGCATGGACATTGGAAAATGGAATGAATCTTTTTTCTTTAGACGCCGAGCGGCGGCGGCTGGAAAAGGAACAGTATATTCATGAACAGCATGTAGCCGAGAACAAACGTCAGAACATGGTAAAAAAAGCTTGTCTTTCTATTGTGACAGGTATATTTCCATATATAGATCGAGTAGCTAATGAAGTGCATAAGCTGCAATCTGTACCTTATGCCAGTCGGGCTGATATTAAGAAAGGAAAGTTTGAATATATTGACGAGCTGATTACTCGGATTAATGAATATAATGAAATATTAGCAATATGGATCAAGATGCGTCAAGGGGTATTAAGTATGAACATTGAGAGCTTTGCCTTAAAAGAACTTTTTGGGATTATTGCTAAAGGTAGACGTTCTTTTGAAATAAAACATCAGGAGTTGCAGGTCGATCCGACCGAAGCTGTTGTAAAAGCCGATAAGGCACTTACTCTTTTTATGATAAACACCTTGACCGAAAATGCACGTAAATATACTCCTGAGTATGGACATATTACACTATCGACAAAAGAGACGGATGAGTATGTGGAGATTTCAGTGTCGGATGACGGTCCTGGCCTGTCGGAGGAGGATGTAAACCGTATCTTGGGTGAGAAGGTCTATGATTCTGGAGCTATTGGAATGGGAACAGCTGCTGATACGGAGGAATTGCGCCGGCAGAAGGGATCTGGTTTTGGCTTGATGAATTGTAAGGGGATTATTGAGAAGTACCGTAAGACTAATGCTGTATTCAGCGTTTGTTGTTTCTCGATAGACAGTACATTGGAAAAAGGAAGTCGTTTTTATTTCAGATTGCCTAAAGGAGTAAAAAGAACTCTTTCTGTATGTCTGATATTCGCCATGAGTATTTTAGGCCTGGGTAGCTGTCAGTCGTCGGCATACAAACAGTCTGAAGAAAAGAACAGAGTTGCTTACGACAGTTTGTTGTCGATTGCTAATGATTATGCAAACTGGGTGTACGATTGCAATGTAAATGCTCGTTACCAGGAGGCGCTGGTATATGCCGACAGTGCTTTATATTACATGAATCTGCATTATCTGAAATATTCCAAGCGAAAATATCCGTTGCTGAAATTATATCGCGATGATTATGAAGCAGCAGAACAGACATGGTTGGCCCAAGGATTTGATACCGATTATTATATTCTGCTTGATGTTCGTAATGAAGCAGCTGTAGCCGGACTTGCAGTAAAGGATTTCCGTACATATTATTATAATAATCGTGCTTATACTACCTTGTACAAGCAGATTAGTAAAGACCGTTCGCTGGAAGAATATTGTGTGCGGATGCAGCAGTCTGCCAATAATAAGCTGATAGCCTTAGGAATATTTCTTTTACTGGTTGTGGTCTGTCTGGCCGGTTATTATATACTATACTTGCGTCATCGTTTGCATTATCGCTATAATATGGAGCAGGTATTCGAGATAAACCAGTCTATCTTCTCTGTTGCGCAGCCGGGAGATGAAGAAGAAAGTAATGTAGCAGAAGACATTCTTAAAAAGCTTTCCGAGGAAATGAATGAACTGTTCCCCATTGCGGATATGGCTTTAGCCTTATACGATGAAGAAACCTCATCTTTGCATTATATTTTCGGTGAAGAAGGAGAGAACGAAGATTTGTGTAACCGTATGGAACGCTGTTTTGAAAAAAAACTGGTATCGTGGACGAATGAAGCTTCCTGGAATTATTTTCCGCTGAATGTAGATATCAATGAAGAGAATTATTGTGCAGGTGTACTTGCCGTGAAGGCCGCACTTCCTTGTGTGCGCGAAAATGACAGGTTGCTGGTAGAGCTGATTGTAAGTTATCTTGCTGTTGTGTTGCATAATGCGGTGGTCTGTGTCAGACGTAAACATTACGACATAGAATTGGCTCAGGATGATGCAAGGCGAGCTTCTTATGAAGAAAATATGCTGCATGTGCAGAATATGGTACTCGACAATTGTTTGTCTACCATAAAGCATGAAACAATCTATTATCCTAACCGGATAAAGCAGATAGTCGATCGTCTGAACAGGCAGGATAATATCTCTTTACAGGAGGAGAAACAGCAGCTGCAAACCATTTCTGAACTGGTGAGCTATTATAAAGATATATTTACTTTGCTTAGTTCGTGTGCCTCCCGTCAGCTTGACGATATAACGTTCCGACGGGCAGAGGTCAATGTAGCAGTATTGATTGGACAAGTAGAAAAATATTTGCGTAAAATATCTCGTAAACTGTCATATTCGCTGAAGTTGGAAGTCGAGCAGGAAGCAGGCTTGTCAGTAGCAGGAGATGGTGTTTTGCTCTTATTTCTCTTCGAAAATTTACTCGATGAGGCTGTACGTTTCCCGCAGACGGGTGTTCTGAAGTTATCAGTTTTTCAGGAAAACGGCTTTGCACGTTTCAACTTTACGGATACCCGACGGAATCATACACAGGCAGAACTGAACGATCTGTTTTATCCGGCATTGTCTCGTTTTCATGAAGGCGGCACAGCTGGCCTGCAGGGTACAGAGTTTCTGGTCTGTAAGCAGATAATTCGCGAACATGATGAGTTTGCCGGACGTCGTGGATGCCGGATCAATGCTTGTCCGTCTTCAGAGGGAGGATATACCGTATGGTTTACCATACCGCTTATTGTGAAAAAGTAAAAAGACTGAATATATGGAAAAGTTTAAAGTTATCATTGTAGAAGATGTTAAGTTGGAATTAAAAGGGACGGAAGAAATCTTTCGTCACGAGATACCTAATGCAGAAGTTATAGGTACGGCTATGACTGAAGCAGAATTTTGGTCGTTGCTGGAACAGCATACTCCCGATTTGATTTTGCTTGATTTAGGTTTAGGAGGTTCTACTACTATCGGTGTTGATATTTGTGCCCGTTTGCATCGTGAACGTCCGGAACTGAAAGTTTTGATTTTTACCGGTGAAGTATTGAATGAAAAATTATGGGTTGATGCTTTGAATGCAGGTGCTGACGGAATTATTCTGAAAACAGGTGAGCTATTGACTGCTACAGATGTAGAGGCTGTCATGGCAGGAAAGAAATTAGTGTTCAACTATCCGATACTGGAAAAAATTGTGGAACGCTTCAAGCAGTCGGTAGAAGTGGAGATGCGGCGTCAGGAAGCGATCATTGATTATGATATCGATGAATATGACGAACGTTTGCTTCGCCATTTGGCTTTGGGGTATACTAAGGAAATGATCACCAACCTGAAGGCTATGCCCTTTGGAGTGAAATCGATAGAAAAACGTCAGAATGAATTGGTAAACCGCTTGTTCCGTCCTGAGGAGCGTACCGGAGTAAATGCTTGCCGATTGGTAACACGGGCTTTTGAACTGAGGATATTGGATATCGACAATCTGGAACCTGATGATGAATAGACATTTTCTTCATCCTGCCACACTTTTCTTTCTGCTTACGTTGGTAGTGGCCCTCCTTTCATGGGTTGGGAGCATATATGGCTGGTCGGGCGTTCAGAGCCTGCTCAGTGCGGAAGGGTTACGCTGGCAACTCAGAAATGTTGGCGACGGCTTTTTTTCCGCTCCTTTTTTTAGCGATATCTTGTTGTTGGCTTTCGGGGTGGGACTCTGTATGCATTCAGGTTTTTGGGAGGCTGTCCGACGAGCAATCTTTCATGGCAGAAAACTTTCCCGAAAAGAAAAGCGTTCGTTGTTGTTGAGTCTGACCGTTTGGGCAGTTTATATACTGGCAGTTTTGTGTCTGGCTTTAGGTCCATGGGGGATAGTACGCAGTATTACAGGAGGGTTGAAGAATTCACCCTTGTCAGAAGGTGTCAGTTATCTCCTTTCGTTGGGGCTGGGAATAATGGCGATAATTTACGGATACAGTATAGATTTATACCGTACGGATAGAGATATAATAAAGGGCATGTCGTATAGCTTTGTCCGTTTCTCTGGCTATTGTGTTACACTGTTTTTTGTGATACAGCTGTTTACATCCCTGCGCTATACAGGATTGGATTCTTTTTTCGGGCTTTCTTCCGAAGGATTTACTATACTTTATACCTTGTGCTCTATTCTTCCACTATTTGTTGGAGGAAATAAACTAAAGTGATAAGCGGAAGAATATACATTAATTTGTTTGCCTTTCTGATTTAAAGGGCTATCTTTGCCGCCATTAAACTATTTTATTATTACACATTTATTATGAGGAAAATTTTATTGATGGCAACTGCCGGATTATTGGCATTTGCTTCTTGTCAGGAAAAGGCTGGGTACACGATTAAGGGTGCTATTGAAGGAGTAGCAGAAGGGGATACTGTGTATTTGCAGAATTTTGTAGACGGATCACTCGTTAAAATGGATTCTGCTGTTGTAAAAGGTGGTGCATTCGAATTTAAGGGCACTCCCGATTCTGTAACAGTAAGCCGTTATGTAACCTATAGAAAGAACGGTATGCGCATGACTGCGATGGTATTCATTGAAAAAGGAGATATCACGCTGAACATGGGCGCTGAAGCCAATAAGGTTGCAGGTACAATGTGTAATGATGCTTACCAGCAGTTTATGGATAAATTTGTTGCTATCAATAAGGAAATGTCTGAAATTTATCAGAAATCAAAGACTGATACTACATTGACTGACGATCAGCGCAAAGATTTGGAAAAACAGTTGGCTGAAAAAGATAGCTTGGGAACTGAAATGGTTTACAACTGCATTAATGAAAACATCAACAACCTTGTAGGTGTACAGTTGCTGACTTCATATGCTAATGCATTCGAAACAGCTAAAGTAAAAGCATTATTGGATAAAGTTCCGGCTGCTTACAGCGCAGATAAAGATATTGTTGCTTTGAAAGAACACATTGCTACAATAGAAAAAACAGAAGTAGGTCAGAAGTTCATTGATTTTGCAATGAATACTCCAGAAGGTAAGGAAGTAAAACTGTCTGACTTTATTTCTCAGAATAAATATACTTTGATTGATTTCTGGGCTAGCTGGTGTGGTCCTTGCCGTGCAGAAATGCCAAATGTAGTAGCTGCATACAATGCATTCAAGGCTAAAGGTTTTGGTATTGTCGGTGTTTCTTTGGACAACAATGCAGAAGCATGGAAAAAGGCTATTAAAGACCTGAATATTACATGGGTACAGATGTCAGATTTGAAAGGCTGGAGCTGTGAGGGTGCGAAACTTTATGGTGTTCGTGCTATCCCTGCAACTGTTCTGGTTGACCAGGAAGGTACTATCGTTGCTCGTAACTTGCGTGGCGAAGAACTGGCTGCCAAGCTTGGAGAACTTTTGAAATAAAAGAATAATTTTTACCCCTTTTGCAGACTTTTATAGCCGACCTTTACGGGGTCTTGGCAGATAAAAAACAAGAAAACTGCAAGAGGGGTAAATTATATCCTGATATTTGTCGTAAAACTTGCTGATAAAATAAAAAAAGATGCTGAATTTTTCATCAAAAATTCAGCATCTTTTTTTGCTTCGTGCAGAACTGCTGCTTATGCTATCCCGTGAGCATTAGCTTCTTTATCGATCTTTTTAATAAGTCCCTGTAAAACAGCACCCGGACCACATTCTGTAAAGTCTGTTGCTCCGTCTGCAATCATGTTCTGAACTGTCTGAGTCCAACGTACAGAAGCAGTCAGCTGAGCTACCAGATTGGTCTTGATTTCAGCAGGGTCTGTATGTGGTTTAGCGTCTACGTTCTGATAAATCGGGCATTTCGGAGTGTGGAATTCAGTTGCATTGATTGCTGCTTCCAGCTCAACTTTAGCAGGATCCATCAGCGGAGAATGGAAAGCACCACCTACTTTCAGCGGTAATGCACGTTTAGCTCCTGCTGCTTTCATCAATTCGCAAGCTTTGTTGATGCCTTCGATAGATCCTGAGATAACGATTTGTCCCGGGCAGTTGAAGTTAGCTGCGACACAAACTTCGCCTTCTGCACTTACCTGAGCACAAATTTCTTCTACTTTTTCATCAGGCAGGGCGATGATAGCAGCCATTGTAGAAGGCTGCATTTCGCATGCTTTCTGCATAGCCATAGCACGTGCGTACACCAGTTTCAAACCGTCTTCGAACGACAGAGCACCGGCTGCAACAAGAGCAGAAAACTCTCCAAGTGAGTGTCCGGCAGTCATTTCAGGTTTGAAGTCATCGCCCATGCAAAGAGCAGAGATAACAGAGTGAAGGAATACGGCAGGCTGAGTAACTTTAGTCTGACGCAGGTCTTCGTCTGTGCCGTTGAACATGATATCGGTGATACGATAGCCCAAAATATCGTTTGCTTTCTCGAATAATTCTTTTGCCAGTGCTGAGTTTTCGTAGAGGTCTTTACCCATTCCTACGAATTGTGCGCCCTGTCCGGGGAATACAAATGCTTTCATAAATTTATTTTTGAGTTAAGTTATTGATGACAAAGGTAATGAATTATTTTAGATTTCTGATTTTTTTGATTTAATCTTCATCGGAAATATGCATCGGTACGGGAGAGTGGAAGTGATTCAGCGGTCCGTGTCCTTCTCCTATGTGTACATCTTTACCGGATAGAATACCTTGATATACATATTCTTTAGCTTGTTTTACCGCCTCGGGCATACTGTTGCCAAAAGCAAGGAAAGTAGCAATGGCAGACGAAAGTGTGCACCCGGTGCCGTGTGTATTATGACTTTCTACTTTTTGTGCCATGAATAAATGAGGTTCGCTCTCATCCTTCAGTTGCAGTACGTCGCACATGTTTCCGTCTTCCAGATGGCCTCCTTTAACCAGTACGGCACGGCATCCGTAGTTCAGCAGTTCACGCGAAGCAGTTTTCATCATTTCGATGTTGCGAATCTGCTTTCCCGCCAGCACTTCCGTTTCACTCAGATTGGGAGTTATAATACTGGCAAGCGGCATGAGAAGTGTGGTGATAGCTTCAATTGCATCATCCTCCATAAGTTTGCATCCGCTTGTTGATACCATAACCGGATCGAACACGACAAACTCCGGCTTGAATTTTTTCAGAGATTCGGCTATAACCTGCACAATCTCTACATCGTTTATCATGCCAATCTTGACCGCACGTGGACGGATATCCGTCATAACAGCTTCTATCTGTTCCTTTACGTAGCTGGGAGGTATAGGATGAATACCTGTTACTCCACAAGTATTTTGTACTGTGATTGCTGTAATGGCACTGGCAGCATAAGCTCCCAATGCTGATATAGTCTTTATGTCGGCCTGAATGCCGGCTCCTCCACTGCAATCTGATCCGGCAATAGTGAGCACGCAAGGATAATGTTTCATAACTTCATTATTAGGATTGTTTTATGCAAAGATAAAAAACTAATTTTAAAGTACTTTTTGTTGCAGTGTAATTTGCTTGAATCTCTTTTCGTATTACATACAATAATACGTTAATTATATATCATATAAAGTATGAAATCTATATACTTGTGGAATAATGTTTTATAACATGATAAATATTCTGATATTTTTGAATAGCGAATTGAAAAAGTCTTTATATTTGCAGTGTTGAAAGGAAATAAAGATATGGAAACTCAGACCGGAAATAACCTTATAATCGATGTACACGTTTCAGTGGACTGTGTGCTGATTGGTTTTGATGGAGAACAGTTTCGCGTTTTGCTTGTGCGCCAGATTGGAAAACAAACGGATGGTGAGTTTAATGACCTGAAGCTTCCCGGTAGCTTGATTTATGCCGATGAAGACTTGGATGAAGCTGCCAAGCGTGTGCTTAATGAACTTACCGGTTTGAAAAATATCAAGATGAGCCAGTTTAAAGCTTATGGTTCCAAAGATCGTACGGCTAATCCGAAAGACGTGTTGTGGTTGGAACGTTTTCATCGCATTACGGATAATAAAGTCGGCAGGATTGTTACGATCGCTTATCTTTCTTTATTGAAAATTGACCAGCGAAACCGGCAACTGACTGATACGTATGATGCTTGCTGGACTCCGCTGTCGGAAGTGAAAGCCTTGGCGTTCGACCATATTCAGATATATCGCGACGCGCTTGCTTTTATACGCCATTATGTGGAAACAAATCCTTCGGTAATGTTCGATCTCTTGCCTAGAAAGTTTACTGCGGCACAGCTTCGTGTATTGTATCAGTTGGTATACGATAAAGAGTTTGATGTGCGTAATTTCCACAAGAAGATAGCACTGATGCCTTATGTCGTACCGATGGAGGAAAAAGAAAAAGGTGTGCGACATCGTGCTGCACGCTATTATAGATTCGACAGAACGATTTATAATAAACTAAAGAAATAAAATATATTAGAGTTATGTATTTGTTAGGTTATGATATAGGTAGTTCTTCGGTTAAAGCCAGTTTGGTGAATTCGGAGACAGGTAAATGTGTAGCTTCTGCTTTCTACCCTAAGACAGAGGCAGAGATTATAGCTGTGCATCCCGGTTGGGCTGAACAGAAACCGGAAATGTGGTGGGCAAACCTGAAGCTTGCAACTGAAGCTGTTATGAATGAAAGCGGAGTACGCAAGGAAGATATTGCTGCTATCGGTATTTCTTATCAGATGCATGGTCTGGTATGTGTGGACAAGAATCAGCAGGTGCTCCGTCCGGCTATTATCTGGTGCGATTCTCGTGCGGTTTCGTATGGGGAGAAGGCTTTCAATACGTTGGGTGAAGAGCTGTGTCTTTCTCATTTGCTTAACTCTCCGGGTAATTTTACCGCTTCCAAGCTTGCCTGGATTAAAGAGAATGAACCGGATGTCTATGCCAGAATAGATAAAATTATGCTTCCGGGCGACTATATCGCTATGAAGCTGACTGGTGAGGTTTGCACCACTGTATCCGGACTTTCAGAAGGTATGTTCTGGGATTTCAAGAATAATGAAGTCGCAAAGTTCCTGATGGAGTATTACGGATTCGACAATTCACTGATAGCCGATATCAAACCGACTTTTTCAGAACAGGGACGTGTAACCGCTATTGCAGCAGCCGAACTGGGATTGAAAGAGGGTACACCTGTGACTTATCGTTCGGGCGACCAGCCGAACAATGCGTTGTCGCTGAATGTTTTCAACCCGGGCGAAATCGCGTCTACAGCTGGAACGTCGGGTGTAGTGTATGGTGTAAACGGTGCAGTCAACTATGATCCGAAATCACGTGTCAATACATTTGCGCATGTCAATCATACAGCAGACCAGACTCGTCTAGGAGTGTTGCTCTGCATTAACGGAACAGGTATTTTGAATTCATGGGTAAAACGTACCGTTGTACCTGCAGGCGTTTCGTATGCCGAAATGAATGATATGGCTGCTCAGGCTCCTATCGGTGCGGGAGGAATCAGTATCTTGCCTTTTGGAAATGGTGCAGAACGTATGTTGCAGAATCGTGAAACAGGATGTTCTATCAATGGAATAAACTTTAATCTGCATACGCGCAATCATATTATTCGTGCTGCTCAAGAGGGTATCGTATTCTCGTTCAAATATGGAATAGATATTATGGAAGGTATGGGAATGGATGTGCATAAGATACATGCCGGACATGCAAATATGTTCCTGAGTCCGATATTCCGCGATACGCTGGCCGGTGTGACTGGAGCTACCATCGAACTGTATGATACTGACGGTTCAGTAGGAGCTGCAAAAGGAGCTGGTATCGGAGCAGGTATCTATAAAGATAATAATGAAGCTTTTGCTACGTTGGGTAAGTTGGCTGTTATCGAACCGGATATGGCAAACAAGGCTGCATACGAAGATGCATATCAGCGCTGGCTTTCATATATGAATAAAATCTAATTTACTTGTTTTGCAGTCTGGAAATAACTCCGGACGCAGGACAATTTTCTGAAATAAATAAAAATAATTAACTTTTAAATAGAATATAACTATGGCAACAAAAGAGTATTTTCCCGGTATTGGTAAAATTAAATTCGAAGGTGTAGAAAGCAAAAACCCGATGGCTTTCCGTTATTATGATGCAGAAAAAGTAGTAATGGGCAAGAAGATGAAAGACTGGTTGAAATTTTCTATGGCTTGGTGGCACACATTGTGCGCTGAAGGAGCTGACCAGTTTGGTGGCGGTACTAAGAACTTCCCATGGAAAGGAAATCCTGACAAGGTACAGGCTGCTAAAGACAAAATGGATGCAGGCTTCGAATTTATGCAGAAAATGGGTATTGAATACTACTGTTTCCACGATGTAGACTTGTGTGATGAGGCTGACACAATCGAAGAATATGAAGCGAATCTGAAAGAAATAGTAGCTTATGCAAAACAGAAACAGGCTGAAACTGGTATCAAACTGTTATGGGGTACTGCAAATGTATTCGGTCATGCTCGTTATATGAACGGTGCTGCTACAAACCCTGATTTCGATGTTGTAGCTCGTGCTGCTGTTCAGATTAAGAATGCTATTGATGCAACAATCGAACTGGGTGGTTCAAACTATGTATTCTGGGGCGGACGTGAAGGTTATATGTCACTGTTGAACACAGATCAGAAACGTGAAAAAGAACACTTGGCACAGATGTTGACTATTGCTCGTGACTATGCTCGTGCAAAAGGCTTTACTGGTACATTCCTGAACCGAAACCGATGGAACCGACAAAACATCAGTATGACGTAGATACTGAAACTGTTATCGGCTTCCTGAAAGCTCATAATCTGGACAAGGACTTCAAAGTTAATATTGAAGTAAACCATGCAACTTTGGCTGGTCACACTTTCGAACACGAACTGGCTGTTGCTGTTGACAATGGCATGTTGGGTTCTATCGATGCAAACCGTGGTGACTATCAGAACGGATGGGATACAGACCAGTTCCCTATCGACAATTATGAACTCATCCAGGCTATGATGCAGATTATCCGTGGCGGAGGTCTGGGTAATGGTGGTACTAACTTCGATGCTAAGACCCGTCGTAACTCAACAGACTTGGAAGATATCTTTATCGCTCACATTGCAGGTATGGATGCTATGGCTCGTGCATTGCTGAGTGCTGCTAAGTTGCTGGAAGAATCTCCATATAAGAAAATGTTGGCTGAACGTTATGCTTCATTCGATTCTGGTAAAGGTAAAGAATTTGAAGAAGGTAAGCTGACTTTGGAAGATGTTGTTGCTTATGCTAAAGCAAACGGCGAACCAAAACAGACTAGCGGTAAGCAAGAATTGTATGAGGCTATTGTAAATATGTATTGCTAATAGGTTTTTATAAGAACCAATCTCTATCCCGGCTGATTTTTATCAGTCGGGATATTTTATTTTGTCAAAATAAAGCTATATTTGCAAAACATCTAAAAATGAATCGTGGTTATGGCTTTAAACAACAATCA